>ENA-OQLB01000186-OQLB01000186.1-human-gut-metagenome-genome-assembly--contig:-NODE-186-length-36538-cov-3.855483_pt1 | contig 36538 bp, 28 predicted proteins | sample MGYA00242656_ERZ504813 | MGnify/ENA primary metagenome ERZ504813 (study PRJEB26092, sample SAMD00036388) | human gut metagenome | host: Homo sapiens | study: EMG produced TPA metagenomics assembly of... | reverse complement strand
ATCCATTTTATATAATAATTAATGATTCAATGATATATTCATATTCTCTACATCCAATATCCAACAAATGATATTGAATATAGCTACGCCTTTTTGATAAAAGTTCTAAACATTTAAGTTCCTAAAGCACAGAAATTAAAACAATAATAAATTCCACTTATTTTTCTCCAGGATGTGGAAAGCCAGGAAATGGATTAGGTTTATTCCTATATTTTTTGACTTCATCTGCCGTCATAAGTTCCAAATGCTCTCCCTTTAACAAATAAAGTCTTCCAACTTCATTTCCAACTAATAAATTGCGTTGTGTTCCTCCTCCCAGTTTGGTTCCCACAGCTCCACTTTCATGCGATCCACCGGGTTGCACTAACCCTGTAACCGGATGTTTAAATGGAGAAGGATGAGCAAAAACAGGGTACGATGAACTACCTACATTCTTCATAAACAAAGGAGTTCCCATCGTTTTCTTTCCCAAAATAGGCAAAGGATAGCCTGTCTCCATATTAGGAATTGCCGAACGCCTCCCAGTACCAATAATTAAATCAAGCAGCCCATCTCCGTCATAATCGAAGAAATTTAGTTTACACCGTCCTGTACCACCTGCAGGCTCAGCACTCGTTAATATAGAACTCCCGTTCTCCAGTTTCAACTCACCACCATCTTCCAAATGGAAGTTATCTATTTTCCAATACAAGTGAAATAAATCATTGTCATCAACTATAGCCAACGCCATACGATTACCAAACTTTGCCACAGCCGCCCTTGAACGCCACATTCCATGCAATTCAAGCCCTTCACAGAAAAAAGGCTGAGGGGCATCAAGCTTTGGTTCCGTTCGTGTTCCTTTATTTACATACAGAGTATATTTTCCAGTGATATCACCCATAATAATGTCCGGCAATCCATCGCCAGTCCAATCAACAACAGTAGGGGAAAGATACCCCCAACGTGACTCCGGAGTACCTTGCACACTACCTGAATATCCTGCCTGAATATGAATATCCTTACCATCCGCCTGTACTCTTCCTTTGGGTATAAAACGCGGATTATTATTGTTACCTATATTTTTAAAGAAAAGTACATGTCCATCTGAATTGCCGACAATAATATCTTCAATCCCGTCTCCATCCCAGTCTATCACACTTGGAACCGGCAATGTGCCACAATAAAGATCTGCATCTACTTGCAAAACAGGTGAAGGTTGGCTGAAAACAGGGTGACCATCCAAAGTAAACTCACCGGAGTATTTATAAAAATAGACTGCACCTTCACCTCCAGCAATGATATTTGTTGTTCCACTTTTAACATCCACATAAGAACATACAGAAGCTGATATACTGGGATGCTGTAACAATATATTATCAGAGCCTACTACATAATGGCGAGGAGACAAAGTATCCTGCGAAAGTTCCGGACGTGAATAGTATGTAAAATTTCCCAATCTTGACCCACATATCAATTCCTGCATATCATTTTTTCTAAGTGTCACCATCGCAATATTCATCATCCCCCAACGGGTTTCTTTTCGGCTATGGGTAACCATTTGTTTGACAGAAGGGGTTCCGGACAATAATCTAGGATAGCGTATATTACACAAATAGGTATAATGAAGTGGGGTCGTAGAAACACCCGCTTCATCATAAGGTCTCCACTCTTTACTCGAAGGATTTTGGTTGGCATATTTTGCGGGATACTATGCCCCACCAGCTCTAAGAATAAATCTACACTCTGATCTTTATTTATACGTGCAGCTATACTTTGAGGAAGAGAAGCCAATTCAGGCAACTCAATACCTCCGATTCTATCAAACGACTGTTTCTTAAGATTAAATACTGTATGGATTACAGAATCTTTTTTCAACCACAAAGCATGGACATTATGGTCATCAGTTTGAAATATTGTGCCTTTCAACTTGAAAGGAGAAGCTATTTTATGAGGCTTATCAAATATAGGAACACCATTTTCTGTATTCCTCAACCATTTATAAAGATAAAGTTCAGTTGTTTTCCCTGTTCCGGCAATAAAAAGATCAGGACAATCACCATTATAAACAAATGCACTGCCCAATACCATATGACGCAAATGAGGAAGAGAAAGAGGCCTATCCCGTCAGGAGCCATTGACTTTAATGGTATCAGATCTTGATCATTTTGCGCAATCCCTAGAAATGAAAAAGATAAAAAGAAAATTATGGATAAAAAGAATGTTTTCATAGGTATTTATTTTTTTGTTTTTAAACACTTTCTAAATGATTTAAAACGATGAAATGTCAAATAGTTGGCATCATGTTGCCGCTTAGGCAAACCATTCTTATCATCAAACGCTGTACGAGAAACAGCAATAATATCATTTCCTTCAATAAGCCAGTCAATATACTGGAAACCATGAAAATGAGGATCGTCGTGACTGATAAGTGTATCTCGTACCTGCCAATCCCGCAAATCGGATGAGGAGACCAATACTAACCTGTTACGTAACAAGCCACAGTGTTCCTTTCCCAAATCTTGCTTAAACACATGGTTGGTAATGGCCCAATAGAGATTGGAAACAGAATCAAATCTTATTACGAATTTCTTAGAAGCTCCCGGTAAATCAATAATATCCATCTGAGGATCAAAATAGGCTTGCTTACCATCATCGCTAATCCTGACCATGGCCGCTTTTCCATCAAAATTGCGTTCTTCAATCCTTAATATATCTACCACGTTTCCTTCACGAGTAACAACAGCATTTCCTTCAAGCCAACCATTGAACGTCCGATCAGTACCAAGCCAAGTAGAATCGTAAGGCAATGCTTCTGAACGTGTCCAGGCTGCAGAATCTAAAAGGTTGGCATTGATTGGAGCTGACATCATAAATGCCCTAAAATACCGTTTGCCTTTAGGAAGGTTATCTTCCATCGCACGCCAGATTCTACCTTTTGCATAAGCTACCGGTACAGAAGCAGAATGATAACTTTTAGACTCTCCACTTAACAATCCATGCTTCGAGTCAATGGGGGTAGTCCAATTACGACCTCCGTCGTCCGAACGTAGAATAACCATATGATTAAAACCTCCTTTAGTACCCATCAGGTATAAAACAGAGTCATGAACAAAAAGAGAATAGAAACCTACTTCAGGGATTTCTGAAAGTACTTCCCATGTTTTACCTTTATTTGTGGAACGATAAAGACGCACAAATCCTGTCTTACCACTGAAACGCGCTCTGCATCCTGCTATATAATCACCATTCGGTAAAACGGCCAGTGCCGGATCTGTTACAAAATTCCGATCCGAATTATCAGAATTATAAATAACCGTACCTGGTACTGTAGGCAAATCGACTCGTTCAATTTGTGGCGCAAACAACAACGAACTGTTTCCATTCATATCGGGCACAGTAACCCATCTGTTATCTAATTCGTAACTATAAAGATAAAACTTTTGATTTCCTGATAAAAAGAACTCATTCAATGATTTCCATTTCTTATTAATCACAGGAGTCGTAGCAGCCAAATAAACCGTAACAGGATATTCGCTCTTTATTTTTATCGCAGATTGACAATGCCTAAATCGGCGAACAAACATTTTTCCCTGAAGATGTTGATTTATCCCCTCATCAAACTTAAATAATTTAGATTTCAAGAACAATTCCGTTTGAGGAGTTACCATAGAAATATCCGTCATATTTCCCTTCACAAACACTTTCTGTGCCGAAACGTATTGACCAGCGAATAGACAACACAAAGCAATAAATAGTATTTTTCTTCTCATTATTCCAAACTGTTTAAAATATTTCTATAACTTCATTATCAGTACGAAATGGCAATACTGGTAGTCCATTGGAACAAAAGAGGTTACCTACCGCATCATTAGAGAAGCTATATCGCACAGCAACAGGGTGTTTTACTGTAGTCGACGTAACTACTAGTGTATTAGTTTTCTTATCTATCTTACCTTTAGCGGGAACAAATTTCATATCTTCTCCTGCAATCTCCAGAGCAAACGGTTCTTTTCCTTTACAAACGATTCCAGCATCGGCATTATCAAACCATATCCGTATTCTGGAGTTCTCCCTCTCCATTTTTAGAAAAGAAGGATGTCGATAGGCAGCAGTTTTTTATTTATACTTCTCCCCAAGAGCCCAATGTGCCAAACGTTCGCCCACAGGACGTTTGTATTTGGGATGTATATCTCTAATATTGTCAACATAATCAGGTATAGCAACCATACCTACATTAGGCAGTTTAGACACTTCGTATTGTTGCTCTCTAACCTGTGCAGCAGCTCGGGAAGCAAATTTATAACGAGCATATGGGGCTATTTGTACATAATAAAAGGGGAGTTCATCATCTGAAAATCCCTGGCGCCAAGCTTTTATCATGGACGTGAACATACTCGCATAATAATTACCATTGGCAAGATTAGCTTCGCCCTGATACCAGATAATACCAGCAAGCCGTATAGGCATTAAAGGATGTATCATAGCGTTATAGGTAGTGGACGGAGAAATATCCCAACCAGTACTTGTACTAAGAGTTTGCAATGCTTTGGCAAATTCAGGATGCTCTTCCATAGTTTCATGAGGCATCCACGTTTCTATATTTGTTCCTCCCCAAGAAGAATTAATCAGTCCAATAGGACTATCTAATTCCTGGTTGAGCTTTTTCCCAAAGAAATAACCTACAGCAGAAAACAATTTTAATGTTTCCCGGGAACATACCATCCAGCGGCCACGACAATCATCTTGAGGAAATAGGGACGTTTGTTTCTCTACAGTAAAAAAACGTATCTCAGAGTTATTGGCATGTGGTAATTCATCTTTGACATCCTGAATACCTTTAGCGGAATTCCATTCCATATTAGACTGACCACTGCATAACCATACCTCACCAATAAGTACATCTTTAATAATCAAATCTCTATCCTTTATCTTTACTTCTATTTGATAGTTTTTTTTTGAGGTTGGGGGAGTTTGCAGTTCTACCTCAAAACGCGCTCTATTATCAGCTTTTACAATAATAGTATCTTGTCCCCATGAAGGGATGATACGTACTGTTGTACGAGGATTGGTCCAGCCCCAAAATTTCACTTTTGAATTTTGTTGTAATACCATATGGTCACTAAAAATAGAAGGTAATGACAAAGGAGGTATGGACTGCGCATATGCCTGGCTACAAAATAGCCAGGCAAATATGATAGTATATAAATAATTTCTCATCATTTGTATATCTTAATCCCACAATTCCAGTTTCATTTCAGTATTACGGTAAATTAGCGTATCAGCCATTACATAGCGTATTCCGCTGGCAGCGTCAGTATACTCATAATTTAAATAGAACTGCTTTTTCTCCCGATCATATTTAGAAGCACCAAGATCTTTGATGCCTGTGATTTGAGAGCTTCCCGGAATCAGATTGTCTGAAATAGATACACTATTGTCTTCATTAACATGCAAAATCATTGAATATTTAGAAGTTCCAGATAGAAATTCTGCAATACCATCTGTTGTCAAACTTGAAGCGTTGATAGTACCTAAGTTCCACACCAAATTCTTAATATACATATCCTCTTCATGATCTCCTACATACTTTAAGGTTTCAATCAAATTCCCTGAATTATCATACGCGCTCCGTTGTCCACGATGATAGTACACACCATGAAACTCACTAATATACTTAATGACTATTATAGTATAATCTTTAGCTTCAATACCAGCCTCAACATCCTCTTTTAAAATCTGATCAGTAGAACTTCAGTAATTCGGATTGGTAAAGCATAGGTGTTTTCAACAGCTAACGGATCCGTCAGAAACTTTTCTTTATTCAAAGTCAATTTGATTGTTCCCAAAAATTTTCCTTTAGGAATAATAATTGTATGATTATCACTTAATGAATAATAGTCTTCCGGCAATAGCTTAAACTGATTATTTCCTACATAATCAACATTTTGCAGCATTTCCGGTTCTATTTGAAAAGTTACTCTCTCATCAATTTAATTTCACGTTTTCCTCCTAATACTACGCCTATTTCAATAGACGGATCATCAGAAAAGACTGTCCGTATAGGTCTTTGATACGCAAAATAAGTAGTAGAATAGTCATAATCCTCAATAAAATCTTCATACTTCTGACAAGAAGTTAAAGACAAGATTACTGTTAATAAAAAAATCAATTTAGCTTTCATATTATCATTTGATTTTAGTCTTTAAAATATAAAAAGGAAAATAATCATTTTTACCATCCTTTATTTTGCAAAATTAATCCGTTGGTACTATTTACTTCAGCTTCAGGAATAGGACCATAATACATATAATCTTGATAATTTCTCGTTTCGACTACCTTATCAAATTCATATGTAAACGTATCACCCACTTTTTGAATTGTAACGCCCTTTACAGGTGTATTTATAACCTCTAGCGGAAGCATCCAGCGTCTTATATCAAAAAATCTATGATTCTCAAAACATAGTTCAATGCGGCGTTCGTTCTGAACTAACTGACGAAATTCATCTTTTCCAGCTGCTGCCACCTCTCCTACATAGGGATCTTTAGAATTTATTCCAGCTCTTTTACGCAATTCTTTTAGCATCGTTTCTGCAGTCTTACCCCAACCAAGCGGATCAGCTTTAGGCCCCCAAGCCTCGTTGGCAGCTTCCGCATAATTCAGCCATAGTTCTCCTTTACGGAAAATACAATAGTGATGCTTGGCTCTAGTAACAGTTTCTCCTGGAACAAGAGAAACATTTTCACTTATCGTCTTACGCAAATAATAACCCGTACGCGTAGCCTTTTCTTTATTACTTTCCGTATCCAGCCCTCCTTCAAAAGTTTCAACCTTTGTTTTGGAGAAAGTAGCACCATTGTACAAGATTGCCAGATCAAAACGTGGATCACGATCAATATAAGGATCCTCAGGCTTATATCCACTATGTTCAACATCGGTAATAGGGTAACCGTTTTTCATAGGAAAAGCATCCACCAGTTGTTGTGACGGGTTAGTACGTCCCCAACCATATAATTGGGGAATAAAATTATTTTGCTCAGGAGTATTGATATCTTCCTGATAATTACGCCACAAGATTTCGGCATGATCAGGTTTCTCAAAGAAATCGGCTTTCATTGCCGGTAATGAAGTGCCACTGAGTTGAATAGCTTCCATAGCATATTGAGCAGCTGTTTCCCATAATTTTATTTTTTCAGTTTCACTTTTTTCTATGGTATATAATGGACTCGCCGCATAAAGTGCCACGCGTGATTTTAAACACATTGCTGCAATCGCAGTAGCACGGCCTTCCTTTGTCGGTCCCAACTCTGCATTATTTACATCGTCATATTTTTTAGGAAGATATAATAAACTATTGTCAATATCATCGTATATTTGCTTTACACAATCATCAAATGAATTACGAGCTTGCTTGATATTTTCACCTTGCGGTAAAGACTTGGTGACAATAGGAAAGCCTAACAACTGCCCGTTTGTAGCAATTCCTGAGAACCGGCTTAACAGTTCAAATTGGTACCATGCTCTTAGAAAATAAGCTTCTCCTTTTGAACGACGCTGAATGACCGTATTAAGTTCATCCTTATTGGAAAACTTAATGTGCGGAGCCCGTTCCAGAAAATAGTTCATATTTCGAATCTGTCTATAGCAATTAGTCCACGTATCAAAAGGATTATAATTAGGACGCCATGAACCTAAGGCCATATTCAAAATCGGAGTATTATAATCATTAGTTACAGCATTATCAGTAGCACAATCAAGGTAATTGTTTGAAAAGCAATCATAATAGGTCGGCAATTGAGCATAACCATCTACTAATGCTCCCATGGCGAATGTTCGGTCACTCCAAACAGTTTCATCGTTGTAGTTATCATCTATTTTGGGATCCAGAAAATCTGAGCAGCCATATAGACTAATCAAGACAACGACTAATAATTGTTTTATAATATCTTGTAGTTTCATATTCGATAAATTTATATTTATTTTTCCCATTAGAATACAACATTAATTCCCCCAGTAAACGAACGGAAGAAAGGATATCCGGTTACACCTGCATCGATATACTCTGGATCTAGGTCTTTTATCGAAGAAATAGTGAATAAATTAGATCCCCTTACAAATAGCTTCACTTGCTTTAATGTCATCTTATTCGTTATGTTCTGAGGTAATGAATAACTCAACATTGCATCGCGTAATTTGAAAAAGTTTCCACTACGCATCCACAAAGAAGAAGAACGATAGTTATTTTGGTTTTGCTGTGTAGTAAGTCTCGGGAATTTACCTTCACCGGTAGACAGGTTAAAATAATTCTTAACAAATGTGGAATACTTTTGATCTTCCCTCATCCAATAATATGAGTTGTTCAGATAGATGTCATATTGTGCCATACCTGAACCTGATAGAGAAAGCTCAAAACCTTTATATGCCAGATTAATGTTCAGCCCAAATTGAAAACGTGGATATTCGTTGCCTATTGGCAACATATCGTTCTCATTAATATGATGATCATTATTTATATTTGCATACTTTACATCACCAATCTGTACAGGACCGAAATCTTGCACTGGATGTGCTGCAATTTCATCTCCACTTTTGAAGAGTCCTTCAGCTATCAGTCCAAAACGAGTATCAACCGGCTTACCCTCTTTTTTACGGTTTGAAGATAAACCTTCCATATCATCAGTTTTCTCATATACAGCCTTACTCCATATAGTATTTCCACCTATTGAATAATGAAGTTTCCCAATATTACCCGAATATTCCAAAGCCAATTCTACCCCCTGATTGCGTACACTTCCATAGTTCCTATACATCAATTCACCTCCATTTATGGAACTGAATGAAGTAGTAGGAGTAAGAATGTCATAACGATAATTATTAAAATAGTTAAAGTCTGCAGTCAAACAATTCAAGAATGAGGCTTCTGCTCCAATATTAATTTCAAATGACTTTTCCCATGTTAAATCCGGATTTCCCACATGTACCAACGTCGATGTATTGACATCTTCCTCCAGTTTTGGACCAAAGTGTGTGCTTTGACTAGTATTCCAACGAGACTCAAACAAGAAGAAATCAAAATAGTTATCAGTTCCCAATAATCCCGTACTAGCTTTTATTTTCAAGAAATCAAGCCATTCTTTATCTTTTAAGAATTTTTCTTCTGAAGCAATCCAGGCAACTCCCACTGTTGGGAAATAACCATAGCGATTTCCCTTTGTAAAACGGGAACTACCCATTACTGCCATATCCAATTCTGCAATCCATTTTTTATTGTACACATAATTTTGTACGAAGTGCAAAAGTTCTGTTCACATCATCTGTGAAGAGCCTAAGTTTTCCCGTCTACTTTGGAATATCACTAAATCAGATTTTAATTGGTGCTTTGCTTGAAACGTACGATCATAACTCAATTGGCCAAAGTAACCATAGTTACGATACATTTGGTCTGCAATTCTACTTTTATCAGACACTTTCTTTTCTACAGTAAGCAGTTCTTTCCCTATCAAACTATTTTCATTAAAAATAGGACGATATGAAGAAAAATTCTCATTTTTACCTACCACTAAATAATTATAAACGTCAAATGTTACATAAGCCTTAGCACTCAATCCTTTAACATACCTATCCAGACTTAAATCAAAGCCAATATTAGTTTGCCCTTTTCTGACTGTATTTTCTTTAGAGCCACCTAATGCCATCTCAGCATATATATTCTCGCGCGACGAAGAAAGATTAGCATTCTCCATAGCACCATAAATTTCGGTACCCGGATTTCCAGGATCACTGAATTTTATGGGATAAGCGTTCGGTCTATGCGAGGATAAACGAGAAAAAAGTTTATCAGCTGACATATAGTTAGTTGTGTAAAATTCCATTTGTCCAGCAATATCAACAAACGCTTTCAACCAATCATTTACCTTGTAATCAAGATTCACTCGCAAATTGAATTTATTAGAAGTATTGTTTTTGCCAACAGCCTCATATCCACCATAACCAGCATAAGTCGCATTTACATAATATTGAGCAGATTCATTTCCACCACGAAACTGTGCTATTGCTTTTCTATAACTCATATGATCGTTCAAGCACAGCTTATGAAAATCAACATCCGGATAAAGCACCGGATTGGTTCCCATACGATAACCATCAATATCAGTCTGAGTATAGTAAGGTGATAAACCATCATTAATTCTTGCCTGATTATACATGGTTGCATAATCAGCCGAATTTAAATATTCAGGCATACGCACAGGAGTTTGTGCTCCAAATTCAATATTAAATTGACGATCCCTTTTATATTTTATTCCTCTTTTAGTTTTTACCAACAGTACACCATTTACTGCCTTGGGGCCATATAATATTTTAGAAGTAGCATCTTTCAATACAGTAATTGATTCTATTTCTTCTGGAGTCAAATCTTCTAGAGGACGTTCAATGCCATCAATGATAATTAATGGAGCATTATCCGTTGCTGAACGAGATAAACCTCGTATATTAAGTACAGTAGCAGAACGCCCAGGCTCAGTTGGTACTTGTGAAACATTTAAACCAGGGGCTTTGCCAGAAGTATATTTAATACATTCATTTGATTGGAACTAGAAATAGCATCCTCATCTATAGTTGATGTAGCACCCACAATTTCTCTTGCTATGGTTTTCCGGAATGGCAGTTCAACTTCATCTTTCACTCCTCCATAAGGAATCGATTTTTCCATTACTACTACAGGATTCTGCTTGATTACAGATACTCCCAAATATTGTGGTTCAAATCCAGGCACATCAAAAACTAATGTACTGTTATCAGTTACTTTCAAAGAAAATTTTCCCTGTTTGTCTGTGGACGATTCAAAAATACCTTCATCAACAGTTATTCTTACTGATTGAATCGGATTTCCTTCTTTATCGACAACTTTTGCCTTTATCTCAGAATATTGTTTGCTTCTTTTTTGTGCATAAATGTTACTTTCCGAAAAGAATGGCAGTAGAAGCATCAGAATAATGTATATATATAATGTTTTCATATCCTACAAATTAAAATTTATAGATCTTTTTCTACCAACCTGGATTTTGCTCTACATTATTGAGCATTTCCATTTGGCTTTTAGGTATCGGATACCAATAATGTTTATCTTCGAATACACGCTTATAATCAGGATGTTCCATATATTCAAACCGGAACTGATCTTTGCCAGTACGAGTAATCACCGCCTTATAAATAACTTTTACTGCATCCTTAGCAATTCTCCAACGGCGGATATCATACCAGCGATGGTCTTCAAAACATAGCTCAACAGCTCTTTCATTACGAATCCGTTCTCTGAAGATTTCTTTATTAGCTTTGTATTCATTTCTAACCGGAACCGCTCCTACTCTATTACGGATGATGTTAATAGCATCTACGGCAGACATATCCGTACCTGGTACCTTCGTTTCAGGTCCATACGCTTCATTAGCCGCTTCGGCAAAATCAAGATAAAGTTGTGCTACCCTGATATAAATTGCAGGCATATAATAGTTATAATCATTTTCCCACTTATTGGCTGTTTCAGGCCACCACTTCCGAATAAGATATGGACAACGCGGATTGTATGTCTGCGAGAACAAAGCCATCATATCTGCAGATTTTGAGTTATCATATGTGTTATATTCCCATAATTCGAAATAATGAGGAACACCTTTGTTATTTCCCCATTTCACTCCATTATACAGAATATCATAATAGAAACGAGGATCACGATTCACATAGGGATTTTGATCATCATAATCAGCACCAGCATCTTTGATAGCACGTCCATCAGCCATTTCAAACATATCTACCATATTCTGTGTAGGAGATGCACAATGTACATTAGAAGCGCACATAGAGTTAGGTATAAAATTGGCATTCCACTCACTCTTAGCACGTATCCCATTTCTTTTAGTCTGATAAAAAATGGCCTCATCACTAGCCATGATATCTTTATTATAAAATATCTTAGAATATTCTTCCACTGTCTTACCTGGCATTAATCTATTGCAACCTGTTTGGTTGATATAATCAATAGCTTCCCATGCGGCCGTAGCTGCCTTTTTACAGATTTCAAGATCATAATTATAGTTAAGTTCAGGACACATCGAAGGGCTAGCTGAATAAAGAAGTGCCATACTTTTAAGAGCCAATGCAGCTGCTTTTGTAACACGGCCCTTTTCTGAAGCTCCCCATTTCTCTGGTAACAACTGATATGCAAGTTCAAGATCAGAAACAAGCCAATCTGTTGATTCATGATAAGATAAGCGTGGAAAATCCATATCATCATCCGACAAGAATACTTTATCAAACTTGAACATACCTCCCCAACGACGAATTATTTCAAAATAATTCCAAGCTCTAAAAAAATAAGCCTGCCCTAAACAGCTGATCGCGCTGTTCTGGAGTAGCGTCCTGCAAATCGTCTATATGACTAATACATAAATTAACAGTACGTAAATTCCGCATAGCCATAGCAATTATCGCATTTTATTAGTAGCCACTGAATTCATAGCTTCACTTGTGTACCAACCTAATTCCAGGTTATCTTTAGTGAGCATAAAATTGCCATCATTTAAATCTCTATGACAAGTTCCTTTTGCAGTACACAAGCCCTCATCCCCAAAGGCAAAACGCCCTCCACCATGGGTGGAAAGAAAAGGATCACAGGTCAATACATATACTTTATCCAAAACCCCTCTATAGGATAAATAATTCTGGAATACTTCCTTATCTGTAATTCCCATATCCGGTGATTTATCCAAATAATCTTCACATGAACTAAGTAGCATGAAGACTGATAAAATTAGATATATACTTTTATTTTTCATAATATATTAGTATTTAGAAAGTTAATCGGAATCCCATATTATATCTGCGTGTTAAAGGATAACTGCCCGATCCACCCGATTCCGGATCAATTCGGTTATCAAATGAAGTGATCGTGAACAGGTTATTACCATTGACATAAACCTGCATATTATTTATGCCTACAAAACGGCGTAAAACTTCAGCTTTTATATCATAAGACAATTCTAATGTTTTTAATCTAAAATAAGAAGCATCCATTAAACCATATGTTGAAGACTGACGGATATGTGCTGTATTCTTCATACTAAGACGCGGCCGATTGGCATCCACATTATTCCAGTGCCAACGTTCCAAACTTTCAGGCCATGCCATATCATAATCATAAGGGAATTCCCACAAAAATGAGGTCCGTTTTTCGACTCCAGCTACTCCATAAAATAAAGCTCTAAAACCAAAGTTCTTATAATTAAATCCAAGTGTAAACGAATAAGTATAGGCCGGATCTGAAGTTAATTTCATAGGAACTTTGTCATTATCATCAATTACACCATCACCGTTATAATCGTTATAAATGAAATCTCCCGGTTGTCTAATATCATTTTGCCAAATAGAGGCTGGCGTATTATATACATCATCCCATGAACGGTTAATATCAATCTGATCCAATCTGGACAGATAGCCGATTGGCTTACCAGCACTTTTCTGATACTCCAAACGATTTATAGGGTCATCACGAAATACCACTCTGTTCTCTTGAAATGAGAAACCTGCCTTAAGATAATATTGAAAATCACTGATATTATCACGCCATTCCGCCTCTATCTCATAACCATGATTTTTGGTCTTACCTAGATTTGCATACGGAGCAGTTTGACCAAACCATATAGGCACCGTATTTTCCCTTTTCATCAATATACCATCACGTTTTCAGAGAAAAAATCTACAACTAGATTGAGTTTATTGAAGAACGACAGTTCAATACCCAAATTTTGTTTACGCGCTGTTTCCCATGTTGCATTTTCATTCGCCGCTCCACTCTCAAAATATAATACATAATCATTATATGCTTTATCATCACCGAATGTGGCATTACTACCAGAAGAATATTGAGTAAGGTATGTAAAGCGCGACGCACCATGGTCACTACCAACTTCACCATATGAATATCTCACTTTTGCTTTTGTTAAAAAACTCAAGAAATCCATTTTTTGATAAAAGGTTCTTCAGTAATCATCCACCCTATTGCCATAGACGGAAAAAAGCCGAAACGCTTACCAGGAGCAAATTTCTCAGAACCAGTATATGCCCCATTGAATTCTGCAAAATAACGATTGTTATAATTATAAGTAACACGTCCCACCCAGCTTTCTTCATAGCTAGGAAAATCAACTAATGAGTTTCCTGCACGCTTCGTCTCATAATTACGACGGTTAAAAACACCTAAAACGGACAGATCATGACCACCAAATTTACGAGCATAATTAATCGAAGCTTCATAATATAAATCTTTGACTGAGTGATCTAATGTCTCACCACCATATACAGCAGGTTTCTCCACCCATTCATCATTAGGAAACCATATAGGGTCAGAACCCGGTTCCCAATACATACAAGCCACATCCTTTTGTATCAACCTATTATAGGCAAATGTAGTGTTATACGAAACTTTTGCTTGTACCGACAAACCTTTAGTAATAAAATCTAAATTTTGCTTTAAAGTTACATCACTAAATAACCGACTTGTTTTTTGAGTGGCGCTACCCTGATAATTCAGTGAATAAATAGGATTCCACCAACGTCCAATTGAAGTTGTACCTAAAATACCATTTTCATATCTTAATGGATAAACATAATTAGGCATCAAATACATGTAAGAAAAAAGGTCTGAATTATTGGTAGCAGATGAGGAACCAAATGGGTCTCTCCCCATATATGATAAAGGGCGGTTACGAGTCGCTATATCTCCAGCAAGGTTTACAGATATTTTAGTATACTTGGTTACATCCATATCAAGATTGGTACGATAATTATATCGCTCATATTTGAAGGTTGGATCGTACTCAGGTTGTTTTTCTGTTTTAAAAACATCTCCATCTTTAGTATACCCAATGGAAGCAAAATATTTAACAAAAGAGGTTCCACCTGACATATTCAAATTATACTGTTGTGAAAAAGCGACCTTCTTGTAAAGTAAATCTTTCCAATTAAGTTCTGGATAAAAATAAGGATCAGTATTGTTTCTCCAATTATCTTTATAGGTTTCACTATAGATTTTATCCCAACGTCCTTCGTTGGCATGAGCCTCACTTGCTAAATCCATTGCAGTCAGTCTATCCAATACTTCATAATTATTTATAGGTTCTTTCAATCCAAAGTTTGAAGAGAAATTAATTTTAATTTTACCTTCTTTACCTCGTTTAGTTGTCACCAAAATTACCCCATTAGCTCCTTTTACTCCATATACAGCAGTAGCAGATGCATCCTTTAAGACTGATAAACTCTCGATTTCGTTAGGATCAATATCATTAAAACTACGTTCAATACCATCAACTAAGACTAGAGGTTCTGTGCTTCCCCAAGTAGACTTTCCTCGAATGACTATTTGCGCTTGGTCACTACCTGGCTCTCCACTTGACTGTATTGCTGTAACTCCAGGAAGCATACCTGTAAGAGCACTAGATACATTGGTAGTTCCTCCTACCTTCAATAGATCATCGCCTTTAGCCTGAGTAATAGCACCAACTATCGACGCCTTTTTCTGCACACCATACCCCACAACAACAACTTCCGTCAATTTTTGAGTATCATCCTCCAACTCAATTTTCAAATTAGTAAATGACTTTAAACCTGCTAATTGCAATTCTTTTTTCTCAAAACCTACATAAGAAAATACTAAAGTAGCATTTCGGGATACACTCATACTAAAGTGCCCGTCAATGTCAGTAATGATTCCACTTGAAGAATTTTCTTTTTCTACAATATTTACACCAATCAGCGGAAATCCACTTTGGTCATAGACTACACCTTCCACTGTCACTTTATCGGGAGATGTTTGTGCTAATAAATCAATGCATATCCATAATAGGCACAATAGTAAAGCACTGGCTCTGTATTTAACCATGCCGAATCTGCATATCGATTCTTTGTTTCCTTTCATAATATTAAATATAATTTAGTTAAAAACATCTGATTCTCCTGGAACGGATAATCTGTTAATTTTCATTATTTAACTCATGTATAAAATACATATAGATTTCGGGTTATGACTATGGAAAATTTATTAGTTTAAGTCATAAACCATCAAATGAATTCCTGTTTTGGAGTACTTTGTTTTCATGGTTAATTAAATGTTAAATGAATTACTTCAATTGGCTCTGATTTTTATTACTACTTTTTTAACTTTTTTACTTTGCCCTGTATTCATACAAGGTTGATGTAAGTCCTCTGGAAAGAACAGAAAGAATCTTGTTGAATCAGCCCGAAGATATTTCTCTATATCAGCTTTATAAAATGCAATATCTTTTTCTTCATTATATAAGACAATATTCTCTGTTGCATTATGACTGAGACCTATATATTCACTACCTTCTATTACATATTGCAGATCAATATATTCACGATGGGACTCAAACAAAACCTCTTCTTCTTTTTTCGTTTGATATTCACTTATTGTTACATATACATCGCTACTCAAGTTAATAGTTCCCAATAACAACGAATCTGTCTTCAAACTATTTAAATAATCAAACACCACTTTCCAACGCTCCGGATATAATTCATAATGCTTTCTGAAACAATCTATGTTTATTGAAGAATCTGGTTCAACTTTAAAGTTATGTAAGATTAAATCCCAATTAATTGAAGCTACCATAATATCAGATTGTTTTTGTGATGATTTTGTATGATTTACATTACAAGAAATCAAGAAGATCATTAAGATAACGACCATTATTTTCACACATATTTTCATGATTTCCTGCGTTTAAATAAGTTTGTACTGACAAAGCCTATTAAAAATATAACCATTGTACCGAAAACAATTGTCAGATTAGCATGAAACGGGCTTTTGTATTCACTCCAAAAACCATCAGTAAACAGTATTGGTGATAAACTCATCCAAACAACAACTATTACACCGCATGTTACTCCCAATACTGCATCTACATTACGAGCCTTCCTTGTCACATATCCTAATAGGAATAAACCTAACATTCCTCCACTAAATATGGAGGATAAAGCCCACCAAGCATCTAAAGCACTTTCTACATTTAAAAAAGCTAATGCCACTAATATGCCAATGATACCGACAACTATATTTGAGCCATAAAGCACGCAAACCGATTGTTTTTCAGTTGGTTGTTTACAAATAAATCTTTTATAATAGTCTGTAAGTATAATTGTTGCTGAGCTAGTAATACTAGTTGCAACCGTACTCATGCCAGCAGCAAATATAGATGCAATCAGTAAACCGGTAAGCCCGACAGGAAGTTCCTGAACGATAAAATATGGAAAAACGGAATCTCCGGTAACACCCATCGGTAATAAATCTGGATATGCTTTGTAATAAGTATACAACGCCGTACCTATCATAAAGAAGATCATTGATACTGGAATAAATAAATATCCTCCAAATAATGCTGAGAATTTAGCCTGTTTCTCATCTTTAGCCGTTAAATAGCGCTGTACATAGTTTTGATCAATACCATAATTCTGAAGGTTAATAAAGATTCCATAAACCAAGCATACCCAAAAAGTGGAATCAGATAGACTGGTTCCAAAACTCCCTAAACTGAATTTATTGTCAGCGACTGCCATATCAAACATTTGCTTAGGTCCTTCGGGCATGTTAAACATCAATACAAGCATACATATTATAGCTCCACCAATCAATATAAAACCCTGAATAGCTTCAGTCCATATCACTGCTTTTAATCCGCCCAACATTGAATAGAAGATAATGGCTACACTTGTAACTATTATAATAGCTTTAATGTCCCAACCCAATAAAGCATTCATTGGTAATGCCAAAAGATAAAGTATGGACCCCATACGTGCTATCTGAGTCAGCAAGTAACAAATGGATGCATAGAACCTAGCCCAGGTGCCAAACCTCTTCTCAAGAAAACTATATGCAGAAACACTATCTAAATTACGATAAAAAGGAACAAAATATCGTGCTGCAAAATAAGAAGCAATAGGAATAGAAAGGCTAAATACAAATGCATTCCAATCGGCCATATACGCTTTTCCCGGATATGCCAAATAACTTATACTACTTACATAAGTTGCAAAAATAGACATACCTACTACCCAACCAGGAAGGCTACGACCAGCTGAAGTAAATTCATCCGAAGTTCGTTTTTTACTAAAAAAAGAACATCCAAGCAAAACTACCCCACCTGTAAATATTAAAAAGACTATTGTATCTATAATAGACATAATATCAGCACTTATGATTTTAAATCAAGATCCATGTTCAAATTTTCTAATGCAATTCTTACTTGATCACGTTCTTCTTTTTCAAAATGGTTAAATGGAGCTGCCACAAAATCACTACAGACTCCCAAAAGAGATAAAGCGCATTTTAGGCTTTTCAAATAACTGGAGCCATATTTTCCTATGGTGTATACAGTAGTGCTTATTTGCATCACAATTTTCTGTAGACGATATAGTTCCTCAAAATTATGTTCCTTTGCAGCATTGTAAAGAGCAACATATAATTTGGGAAACATGTTGGCACCTCCATTAATTCCGCCATTTCCTCCCATCAGAACAACTTCTCCGGTAACCTCTTCAGGGCCAACTAACATAGAGAAGTTTGGATGATCTTTCATTATATGCATTACCGACTGAAAATAAACTAAATTGGCAGAACTATCTTTAAACCCTATAACCTTGGGATTTTCTGCTATACGATAAATTGTTTGTGGAGCGAAATTTACTTTGGTATGCGTAGGCATATTATACAAAAAAAGAGGCAGTGGTAAATCTTTAATGAGCTTATCATAAAATTCCACTAATTCTGGTTGAGCAGAAGCAAAATAATACGGTGGTGCAGAAACTACAGCTTCAGCACCATAGTTAGCAGCTACCTGTGCAAGTCTAACACTCTCCACAATAGATGTATCTGATATACAAACCAGTACCGGCAAACGATCTGCTGTAATACGACAAGTCTCACGAATCATTTCTGCTCGCAACTTGTAACTTAGGCATTGTGCCTCACCTGTTGTTCCAAGAATAAAAAGAGCATTTACACCTCCATCAATAAGACGCTCTATTAAACACTCCAAGCCTCTAACATCTAACGTGTCATCATCTAATAATGGGGTTACTAATGGCGGGATTATACCCGACAAAGGAGATTTAAGTAATCTGTTCATACTATTATTTTTTAATTGTTTTGTTTTTTATAATATAGAAAAATCCATCTTCTGCACCTACCAGTAAATCATATATACCATCTTATCCCAATCAACAGGAGTAGGACTTGTTGTATGTCCTGCCAAAGAAAGTCTGGAAAGATCTCCCTGATTTTTGAAATATATAGTATCACCTGATTGACGTACATTTTCAAGAAATGCAGCATTCAAAGTATTTACAATCAGGTCCAAACGTCCATCGTTATTCCAATCTACCAAACAAAGTTTACGTCTGCCAGAAGCACCGGCTTCTTTATCATTCAAACGAAGAGGACCAGGCTCATTGACAATTGGATCATGTTTTTTTGTAGGGCCAGCAATAACCCCCTCCGTTGCAAAAATCCTCTTCCCTGGTTTTAACCATAATTCATCGTTCATTTTAAATCTCTCATAAAAACAGAGGTATCCTTCATGATCCATCAATATAAGGTCTGTAAACCCATCTTGATTCCAATCTATGGCAAAGGGAGTAGTACGCCATTGAGTTACTAAATCTGTTTTACCTGGATTCCACCAATTCCACAAAGGTTTAGGTGCATCTTTTCCTTGCCAGTCCACCTTTACTCGATAAGGTCCTTCCAAATTTTCAACATCTCCAGTATTTTTATACCAAACTATTTCTCCGAAAATAGAGTTAGCTATAATATCCTTTTTCCCATCTCCATCCCAATCGGCAACAGAAACAGTTGTATAACCCCATTTTTCTTCACATGGACCTTGAATAGAACCGTTTTTACCTGCAAGAATACGGATAACTTCACCATTCACTTTAAAATTGACGGGAGCTGCCCATATAGGATCATTACCTCCTCCTAAATTTTTAATAAAACAAATATTTCCTGCTGAATTTCCACTGATAATATCATCAAGCCCATCGTTATCCCAGTCAACACTAAACGGAGTAGACAATGCACCATATTTTACACAATCCGCTTTTTGCTGGAGATAAACCGGAGAATCAAATTGTGGCATATTATCAATAACAATCCCCGTATTTCTTAAATATGCCACTCTACCATCTTCATCCCCTACCATTAAATCAATATTTCCATCTTTATCAAAGTCCACAGCGACAGGCAATATCATTTCAATATGAAATTTAATAATTCCATCCTTATTTTCTAAATAACGCCCTTCAGCAAACCGAGGAACCTCACGTGTCCCAATATTTTCAAACCAAGTTAGTTTATCAATAAATTCACCACATATCAAATCTAAATCACCATCTCCATCAAAATCATACATGTTAGGGGTTGGCGCACCATAAACATCAATCGCCTTCTTTCCCGCCTTTATTTTTCCCCGATTAATATATTCTCCATTTTTGTTCTCCAATAGATACACATATCCATGAAGGGGCCATTTTTCCAATTACCGTTTTTATCATAGGCATTATCCCAACCATAATCACCCCAATCACCTAATCCTACAATAATATCAAGATCACCATCATTGTCATAATCAACATAAGCCCATGTATTCCCGCGCTCTTTTACAATGTCTTTCAAAGGATTTTCTGTAACCTCTATTTTTTGAGGTCGTGCAAACAAAGAATTTTTAAAATCCAAATATTCGACCCCTTTATGTATTACATGCAAATTTCCATTCACATAAGAAACACTTAAATCTCTATAAGTTGTGTTTACCAATTTTACTCCTTTGTCAAAAAGTGGTGTTTGTTTATTGCCAATATTATGGAAATAAAAGATCCCTTTATGGGGTGTTGATGGACATGTCATCAATAAATCCATCAGTCCATCTCCATCATAATCAATCGGAATCGGCATTCCCCATAATCCCACTCCTAAATCTACTATTAGATCAGGGTTATTATATTTCAATCTGTATTTATCATTAGCTTGTCCATGAATCGAAATACATATCATGGCCGTTAAAAACAAAATAATAATCTTTTTCATATTATATAATTTTAGTAATAAAAACTACAAACCTCAATTTTGCAACTATCGATGTTAAAACTGAGCTCCTTAAGTATAATATCACATGCTTCTTTCAATCTTCACAATTTCAACTTTCAATTGATAATTAAGGTTTCATTCATATCATTTTCCTATTGAAATTTAGTCTTGATTGAGTATATGTCTATTTTAAATAGTTTTTTTATTATATAATCCAATTGTTTATCGTTTCCCTGTATATGAATTATTTTCTGTGTATGGGTTAATGACTCATTGGGTGCCAATTCTGCACCTGGAGAGGAAGTTTCAATTTCATAAAAAGGTCCCATCACAGAACCATCTTCAACCGGCCCGTCATTATAAGCATTGATTACATCACCGTAGTAAGGATCATTTTGAATTCCCCACTGTCCATTCATGTAGTTCAAAGAGTCTTCAAAAATATCACACCACAAAATAGTAAGTACACCTTTGGAAGAATCATAACTTCCACATAAATTAGTTGCACGTGAAGCAGGTACTCCTAATTTAGAACGAAAACACCCATCTATTTTAAAGTAAATAATGCCATTTTTTACAATTAGTCTATCAGTAGGAATTTTACCAAAATATTCATCATTTACAATTTTTCCCTTTCTAGATTGCTTGTAAGGAATAAATACAGTAGTAGCAGATGTAGGATTAAACATACTAAGCATCCAAACTGATATCAACCCTGTTTCTTTATTCCATGATTCATTTCCAATATTGGTAATCTGGTTATCACTCTTATAAGCTACCGCTTTTATATCTTTAGGAAATTCAAGATTAAAACTTGCTGCAAATTCATTAATATCCAATAAAGAAATAGTTCGTTTAATATTTAAATAAAAAGTGGTACCACAAGCATTTGTTAAGCATCCTTCCTTAGTTAGACATATACAATTTTTACTTTGTGATTGAATTTTGAAAGCCTCTATGTCCAAAACCGGGGGAACTTTCCAATTTTTATAAATTTGTTTTTCCCCTTGCCTGAAATATAAAGAAAATACCCCACCTTCCGGACCGAGCCAAAAACGCTCTTCACCTCCCACAGGATTAAATTGCAAGTCTATTTGTCTCTTTTTGATAAAAGAATAATTAATCCAACCATAACTATCTCCTTCATCCCCAGCAGCAGATGTAGTCATAACTCGCCCTTGCCAGGCTGGAATCACCATAACTTTGGATTTTCCATCATCAGAAATCAACTCAACATATTCAATATTATTCCTGCTCATAAACAGGGCATCATCAGCATAACTTCCCATTTTATTCTTTTTTATCTATTGCAAGATATAAGGACGACCTATACCTTGCAATAGAGAGATTCTCAACTATATTAGATTTTTCCGCATGTTTTTTCTCTATTTATACAATGGACCATAATTTTTACAAGCTCTATAATCACTGCCTTCCATATCTTCGCCAAAAGCAGACCATGCACTCGGACGGAAAATATTTTCTTCAGGAACGTTGTGCATACATACCGGAATACGAAGCATAGAAGCCAGAGTAATCAGATCAGCACCTATATGACCATAACTAATAGCACCATGATTAGCTCCCCAGTTGTTCATAACGGTATATACATCACGGAAATATCCTTTACCTGTCAAACGAGGTGCAAAGAAAGTAGAAGGCCACGTACGTCGGTACGCTCATTGATAATTTTGAACACATCATCATCCAAATTGACGGTCCAACCTTCAGCAATCTGCAAAACCGGTCCTTGACCTTTTACAAGGTTCAAACGACACATTGTTACAGGCATCTCACCACGAGTTACAAACTGAGAAGAATAACCTCCGCCACGCATATATTCGCGACTGGCTGGATGCCATTTGGTTACTGCAAGACAAGCTTCCATTTCTTCTTCCGTAATTTCCCAGAAAGGCTTCATTACCGGCTTGCCGTCACATGTCTGCCAACCTGTTCCGTCAAGCGTACAAGAACCGGAATTAATAAGATGAATAAAACCATTCGCAGCCTTGCCTTCCAGTCTCTTTCCCGTTACACGTTCCACTGCATTCGGACTCCAATAAGTACGTACATCTGCAAATATCTGCGCCGTATTCGTCAAGAGATGATTGAACAACATGGAAGTACAGTTTAGCGTATCGTTTTCCGTAGCAAAAGTAAAAGCCTCACGAATACCGTTCCAGTCGAAAGAAGTGTTTAGAATAGCTTCTGAAAAATCGCCGTCAGGCTTATAGTCTGTCCATTGGCGTTGTCCCTGGAAACCAGCAGCAATTGCATTGTGTCCCATTGCTTCTTCCTTAAATCCCATCTCTGCCAGTTTGGGATTACCAATCATCATATCACGGAAAATGAGAGTCATTTTCACCACATATTCCCAACGTGCATCTTTCTCTTCACGAGAATACACCAAATGTTCTGGATTAAAATCCACCCCTTCATTGCTCTTACAATATTTTTCCACCCACACCATGGCACGAACAAACTCTTCATGATCATAAATACCCAACTGAACACGACGCTCAATCTCACTGGCATCAACATACTCATTGCGCATACCCAAATATTCCTGAAAGAAATCGGGATTTGGAATGGATCCGGCGATACCCATGGATACACTACCGATTGAAAGATAAGACTTACCTCTCATCGTAGCTACAGCTATGCCTGCGCGAGCAAAACGTAATAATTTTTCCTTCACGTCTTCAGGTATTTCCATATTAGTAACTTCCTGTACATCGCGTCCATAAATACCAAAAGTGGGTAATCCCTTCTGTGTATGACTTGCCAACGCTGAAGCTAAATAAACTGCACCCGGGCGTTCCGTACCGTTAAATCCCCAAATGGCTTTCGGCATTTCTCCATCCATATCAATGGTCTCAAATCCGTAACACCAGCAAGGAGTTACGGAGAGTACCACACCCACTCCACTGTTACGGAATTTTTCAGCTGCCATAGCGGCTTCAGCCACTCCGCCAATAGTTGTATCTGCAATCACACATTCCACAGGAGTACCATCGCTATGACACAAAACAGAAGAATAAAGTTCGGACACTTTATGAGCCATAGTCATGGTCATATCTTCCAATGATTCACGAATACCTCCACGACGACCATCAATGATAGGTCGAATACCAATTTTCGGCTTTCCACCGATTAATCTTGAATTTCTCATGGTTCAATTAATTTTATTGAGATCAACACATTTATTAAATCGTTTAAGCTATTAGATAAAAAAAACTAAGAAGTTTTTTCTATAAATTCCCCTTCAGCAAGCACAGACTGTACAGTATTACCATTAGCAATCACATCTGTCAATATCTCAAGCGCTTTTTGCACAAGAATATCTATAGGCTGTTGAATATAAGATATAGGCGCATCAAAAAAATCAAATACTGGATTACCGTCAAAGCCTACCAAACCTATTTTCCCGATAATGTCGTCTCCCATATCTTTGATTATATACAAACAAGCCAATGAAATCATGTTTGTAGCAAACAAAAAAGCGTCTACCCCGCTGTCAATCATTTTAGGAAGTAAGCGGTCAGCAGACTTTCTAGGGCTATCCTGCTTCAAAAAGGCCACGTTAATTAAGCTTTTCTTACCAGCCTCATCCATAGCTTTTTTATAGCCAAGAACACGCTCTTGCATATGAGTAAGATTAACATCATAAGCTACTATGCATGGAGCTGTATAACCTACTCTCAAGAGATATTTGGTCGCAATGTAAGAAGCATTAAAATTATTCAGAGCAACATAACTGACATTGATTTCTGGGAAATAACGGTCAAACAAAACAACAGGAATATGATTATTTACTAATGAGGAAATGGATTTCTCAGAATTATTACAAGGAACAATTATCAACCCATCTACCCCCTTATTAATAAGATTGCCCACAATACGGTTCATCTTATCTTTATTCTCATCGGAACTTCCAAAGAGAACAGTATATCCTTTACGTGCAGCTTCATCTTCCAAGACACGAGCTAATTGGGAAAAAAACGGGTTAGAAATGTCCGAAACCACTAATCCAATTGTCTTCGTCTTACCACTTCTAAGGCTCTTTGCAGCAAGATTAGGTTGGTAATTCATCTCATTAGCAATTTTCAATATACGTTGGGCCGTTTTCTCCCCTACACGATATTCTTTCTCCTTACCATTCAAAACGAATGAAACCAATGCTGTAGAAACGCCTGCAGCTTCTGCGATATCTTTCAATGATGTTTTTCTTAGTAAGGACATATAGTATATAGAAATTGAAATGCAATTATTTAAAATTGTTTTTTGGATTTATAGCATTCGTTATATTGTTACGCTGCAAATATACATATATATTTTAAACTAACAAATTTTTTTCGCTAATTCGTTATAGTTTTTTTTTCATGCAATCTAAAAAAGAATACTAAAAGAGCTTGTAGATCATCCTCTTTCTATTCCGAAAATAATATACATCAATATTTTCATGCTCAAACACAAAGAAAACCAGCCTAGAGATAACAAGACGTATCAGTACCCCAATCAACCACACAAAACAGAAAAAGCTATTACTTCTAATACACATTGTTTGCATACCAAAATCAAGATGTCTTCTCCCCCATGTGCATTCAGTAAACAGTTTCAAAGAAAAGCAAATTAAAAACAACTGGTTTATATCATCCAAATCAAGATGTAGCAAGATTTCCTCAATCCGCATATCATTTGCAATATCTTTGATCAGGTTTTCATTGTATGGTCAGAAGCAATGTCTCTGTTTCAACTTAACCATAAGTTCGACGTTGATCTACTCGTTAGCTTCAAATAGGCACATTCTATATATCAATAATTCTTTCATTAAACCAGTTTTAAAACTAGACGCGGACTGAATTCTTCTTTTATAGATTTCCATTGACGAGCATCAGCAGCAAACAATGCAGTAGACAATACCTCCCCCACAGCCCCACTTTTCGTAACCACTGCAACAGCCCACTTTCCTTCTACCAATTTACCGGAATTAGGGATAATAATGTGTTTCCGTTCAAAAGAATTATTGCCTGAAATTGTCAGACATTCATCTTTAAGCAGAATCTCTTGTTCTTGGTTCTGTGAAACAACATTCTGCCCAAAACCAACTCTCCAGCCGTCAATTAGAGGATGTTTCCCCAATGCGAGCACAGAACTGTTTCCCATATTCACCAATGCATCCTTCACTTCATAAGATCGCAACAAATCACGTATACTCTCCAATGCATACCCTTTCAGGAAACCAGAGAGATTGATATTGATTCCAGGATGTTGAAAAAACAACGTTCGTTCTTTCGGTGATAACTGAACTTTTGAAATTAAATCCGAAATATAATCAGCAGAATGAACTGTTATATCAAAATGCCCATTAGTACGTGCATTACAATCTACACAAAATGCAAGCATATTATAGAGTTCATGGCTGACCGGTTGCGGGCGTATAGCAGCAAACTGATTTAACTGTGCCAGTTCACTATCTGCATCATAACAATTACCTAACTTTTCTATTTGGCATAACCGATCATAAATTGCATCAACCACAAGTAAAAACTCTTCTTCACTCTGTTGACCGCATAGTACAATGTCAATACGCGTATGCATTGAAAAAAAACAGGCATAAAATACTCCACCATAAACAGGTGAGTGTTTATAATAACTCTGAATAACACCAAATGCCTTCTGTTTCATTTTCCTTTTCTATATAAACAATGAAAAGGTAAGTTACAAAAATTAATAGCTTACCTAATTCTATGCATATAAAATTAACTACAATACCGCATCGACGGTCTTATTTTCCAAGACTTTCCGATAATCTCTGTATATATCTTAGTTTCCCGAACCAAATTCAATGCTTTTTCCATAGAAAATTGTATATGCCGCACAATGCAACAATCTCCACCTTAGGATTCTGCAACGAAAAACTCATCAGGAAATGCCCCTTTGACCCCGTACCTATAATCGCCAAATGGCATTTTTCACTCGATGTCTCTACAACTTCTGAAAAAACAGAAAGCCATGGACTTATGGACAATAGGTACCCGCACCTATAACTCCTAAGTTTCTCAAAAACTCTCGCCTGTTAATCAATGCATCTTTCATAGCTCAACTAGCGATACGTTTTAAAGTTTATTATATAATATATTTATCGTTCTCTCCGATAAGGGTTTTCCATAAGATTTAAATGACTTGGTTCATCTCCACCACAATTCACCACAATTTTATACAGTACCATAGAAAGAGCTAACGGACAAACGGTCAGTGTATGCGTACCTTTCTCCCAATTGACATCGGAAGCATCTTGATGCGTTGCGGGAACATCCGCCCACCAATACCAAGGTGAAACTCCTATCTGACGCGAAAGCTCATAAACTCCATAAATAGTACCGCGCTTGTCACTTCCGGCAATGAGCAGGACTCACCTTCGAATCCCTTTAGAAGATTATGAAGCGTAGTTATGATGAATTTTTCATTTTTATCTTTCAGAAGATCATTTTCCAACTTTCCGGCCTTCAACAACTGACGGATAAATGAGCTTTTATCGTAAGAACCAACAATGACACGTACTGTCTCGTCAGCACTGTACACCATATCCGGACGTACGGAAGTTACTTTTGAAAGTCAGTCTGCAGATTCCTTACGGCAGTCAAGACTCCTTTATGTTCCTCTTCATCACACAAAACCGAAAATGCCTTACTATGAGAAGTAACCAAGCCAAACTTGACATTATCCGAATTAAAAACGACAAAAGTGTCAACTCCCCATACAGAAGATACCGGCAACTAAACTATCATACACAACAAATTAAAAAATATTGTTCTGACTCTCATAACCTATGCTTTATTCTAATAGAACATATTTATCTTTTCTTATTTTACTACACTATAACGGAACCAATCCACATCCACGCTTCCACCCGACTTACCTTTTGCCTGCTGCGCAAAAAGCCCTAAATGAACTCCGGTAAATCCTCCGATGGTCTCTGTGCTAAGATAGCGATACTCCATTTTACCCAAAGGGAGAAACCGATGATTATCCTCTGAATATGACAAATGGTAATAGTTATAATCACCTTCTATACGAAGATAAATCAAGCCCGTATTCAATGGGAATTCTTTCTCTACGTGCCGTACTTGTCCAATACGTATATATGCCTTGACATACTTCTTTCCCCCACGACATTCCACTACAACATCATAATGATTAGTATGAGCTGCGTAAGCGGTAATTCCAGCTTCTCCCCCTTCTTTTAGGGAAGAAACATCAATGGCTGTAGTTGCCTGAAAACGAGGTTCAGTTTGCCTGCGTCCAATAAAAGTCAGTGTTCCTACCTGATCGATCGTTTTCTCACTCGCTTCATACGTAAATACCCCTTACGTTCTGTCAATGAATAATTTTCAAAAAACGGATTACATAAATAGCTCCAACACCATGCCAGCTTTGTTTGAGAAAAATCATCAGTTTCCGGATCTTCCGGCAGTTTCACCTGTGGCAGGGTTTTGCAATCCATATCAATTTGAACAGTTCCATTCTTATTCACAACGGGCCAACTTCCCTTTTCCCATTGCACAGGAGCTAAGAATGTTTCACGCCCCATCACATGTTGCAAATAACCATGTGTACGATAGCCTAAAAAAATCACCCACCAAGAGCCGTCCGGGGCTTGCACGAAATCAGCATGTCCCAATCCTTGAATAGGACTATTCTGCATCTCATTATTAAAATGGGACAATATAGGATTCGACGGGCATGGTGTATAAGGCCCCTCTAAATAACGCTGCGGGCCAACGTCACATGATAACCATGTTCTGTTCCCCCTTCCGCCAACAGCAGATAATAATATCCGTCTTTTTTTATATAGATGGGGTCCCTCAGGATAGCGTCCTCCCATTCCCGACCACAGACGTTTAATCTCAGATAGCTGTTTACCGGTCTTGACATCAATCTCACAAATTTTAATTGTCCCATCCTTCCAAAGAAAATAACATTTACCTTCATCAAAGAAAAGAGTAGGATCACAACTACCTGTCACAAAATCTATCATAATAGGCTCAGACCACTCGCCAGCCGGATTATCCGTATAAACATAAAAATGTTTCCGAGAAGGGAAAATAGTCGTCACCATGTAAAATATCCCATCATGATAGCGGATAGTAGGAGCATAGATACCGTTATTGCCATCCATGTTTTCCAGATTCACTTGAGAAGGGCGCGTCAAACATGCCCCTATCTGCTCCCAATGAATTAAATCTTTACTGTGGAAGACCGGGACTCCCGGAAAATACTGGAAAGTACTGTTTACCAAATAAAAATCATCACCTACCCGGCAAACACTAGGATCGGCATGAAAGCCGGAAGAACCGGTTCTTAAAGCCTTGCCCCCAACACATAAAAGAGCAGAGCAAGCTAACTGTAATTATTATACTTCTTTTATTCATATCTAATATCATTTTCAATAGAATAATCAACCTGCAATAGTATCTCACATAGTTTCAGCCAGCACTATATCAACTTAAAGCTACACACTCTAACGCCAGATTTATAGAATTCTCATGATAAAGCATAATTTATCAAAGAACAAGTGAAATTTCAGATAACAAGGATTCTGTGTCACATAGCCATGTTTTTCATAACACAGACTTCGTATAGCGAGTTTAACGGTCTCATTGCAAATGTACAAAGAATACTTAATACATCTTTTTAAAACATGCTACACATTTCTTTATTAATATTACATCTTTCTCGTTTTTCGTTACATTTCTTATCTTACACGTAGCACATACGCAGACAACAAACTATTTATCAATGCATTAAAAATATGATTATTGTAAACAACAAGAATATCCATAAAAAAACAGCTATTTATAACTCCACCCTCTTATAAACTCTAAACTTAACACTATGGGCTTTCCTACGCCAATAGAATTATGAGTGTATATATCTGTAGTTTTATCATATTTCAATTATCTTTGTACATACAAGGATGATTGAAATATGACAAAGACAATAAAGCACCTGTTCCTTATATGCATACTGGTTATTATCCCTAACGGATGCCACCGGCAGTCTTCCGAACAAAACGTTGCGGCAGAAAATGACTGTACAGACATAGTACCCCTCATGCGCCCCGCCAAAAGTAAAACGGCTGCCTATTTGGATTCACTCGGCTTCATTAATATTGCCGAAGCAGACAGCAGTATTGGCATAGATTTGATGTACACTCGTGCAAACAACTTCACAGGACAAGTGCTGTATGAAGACTTGCACGAAGCCTATCTTCATCCGGAAGCATTGAAAAGCCTGTTGCAAGCCCAAAAACGATTGAAAGAAATATGCCCCGGTTACAGTCTTATTGTCTATGACGCAGCGCGCCCGATGTCTGTCCAACAAAAAATGTGGAACAGCGTAAAAGGAACTCCCCAATATATATACGTATCCAATCCTGCGCGCGGCGGTGGCCTGCACAACTACGGTATGGCTGTAGACATCAGCATTGTCGATGCACAAGGCAGCCACTTCCAATGGGTACTCCCGTAGATTATCTTGGCAAGGAGGCACACATCACCGAAGAAGAACAATTGGTACGAACCGGCAAGCTCACTATACACGAACTGGAGAACCGCCGGCTCTTGCGCAAGGTGATGAAAGAAGCCGGTTTCCGCACGCTTCCCAGTGAATGGTGGCACTTCAACCGCGTCAGCCGGCAGACAGCCAAAAAGAAGTACCGGATAATTCCTTAAAGCCTCAACAATCTCCATTTCCGGCAAGCCGTATGCATTCCACCTGACTTTCTCAGACTAATCTCACAAATAATATAAATCAAACATTGAAGTTGACTTATATTAGTGCAGAACAATTTGTTTTGGTTATCTTTGTAACAAAATATCAATTACTCCAGAATGATAACAAGAACAATGAACCCTTTTACACTCAGAAGGGAGATGCAAAAAGATATATTCAACAATATAGTCCCTTATCTTAGAAGGAATTATGATTCCAAAATACACAGGGCAATTATCAAAAGCCATTGCTTGCCGATGATATTCAATCCTATCCATTACTTCAGTAAGACAACAAATAATGATTGGTTTATATATTACTATGCAATAAACAAAAAATTTTCTAAAGACGCTGCATGTATTGCCGCATCCGAGGTACAAACAGAAGAAGGCACTTATGTTTACGAATATATCATTGCAGGTGAGCATAATATCTATATATTTCCACCTCATTTTTTCTCCCGATATCATTCAAGATTCGTAAAGGACACTGAGATTAGTAAGCAAGAACTTATCAATCAATATATAAAGAACAGCTATTTAGGTATTATGAGAGTCTCCGGTTTAGGACAGAATACATGCGCCATAAGTTTTCAAGACGGATACGCAATAGGCGATATTATCAGTCGTGAAGAACACATTTACATATTCAAGACATTCATCTCAAAAGATTTATTGAGAAAGGACCAAATGTTTGCAAAAGCATATGACATAATTCAGGAACAGAAACTGCTGAATTACATTGTTAATTTAGAAAATCCCCATGAATTCCTGATTAATCAATACGGCCATTTTCTGGACTCTAAGTTATAAAACAAAATGGAAAAGCCCCGAATGACTGAAATACATAGCCAAGACACTCTACACTTCATCCGCACACACCGTCGGGAAGATGTACGACTCCTTGCTTTGCAGGCACACCGTTATCCCTCGGTGGATATGCCTGCCGCCATCACGCAGATCTTTGGTTGGCAGATTGCCAAAGAGAAGATACCTGCATGGGCCGAAAACGAAAACATACTCTACCCAGTCCACCTTTCTCTGGAGCAATGCTCCTCCGAAATGACAGCGCGATACAAGGCAGAGATTATAAGACACCTGTTGGAAGCAGGGCGACAGAGTTCCGAAGAGAATAATACTCCCGAACCAACGGAATCTCTCACCGACCTCACTGGCGGCTTCGGCATCGACTGCGCTTTTTTGTCCTCCTGCTTCCGAAAAGCACTTACGTGGAACGCCAAGAAGCACTTTGTGAGATTGCCCGACACAACTTTCCCGCTTTGGGGCTGGACCACATCTCTGTCTGCCACGAAGACAGCATCCGCTATCTGCAAGAAATGGAATCTGTGGACTGGATATTCATAGATCCTGCCCGGCGTGACGGACGTGGTGGTAAAACAGTAGCTATCAGCGACTGCGAACCCGACGTTTCCGCTTTAGAGGATTTATTACTTGAAAAAGCCCCGCATGTCTTGGTCAAGCTCTCTCCCATGCTGGATTTGGCCCTCGCATTGCATGATTTGAAACATGTACAAGTCGCCCACATTGTTTCCGTCAATAATGAATGCAAAGAGCTTCTGCTCGTATTGGGGCGCGAAACGCATCTATCCTCCGAGGAAGTTCCCATTCATTGCATCAATCTCATGACATCGCAAACAACTCAATGCCTCTTATTCACCCGGCAGCAAGAAAAAGAATACTCATGTCCGTATACCTCCACATTAAAAACGTATCTGTACGAACCTAATGCCTCCATTCTGAAAGCCGGAGCCTTCCGCAGCGTTTCATCTATATATAATGTAGAAAAGCTGCACCCTAACAGCCACCTTTATACTTCCGACGAATATATACCGGACTTTCCCGGACGCAGGTTCCTAATCACCGGTAGCAGCAGCCTCAACAAGAAAGAACTCAAAGAACTGTTAGGAACGGGGAAAAAAGCCAACCTCACCGTACGCAATTTTCCCGCCAGCGTAGCCGAACTGCGCAAACGGCTGAAACTGGCTGAAGGCGGCGACACTTATTTATTCGCTACCACATTGGCGAACGAAAAGAAAGTGCTTATTATTTGCCAACCATAGGGCAACTTTCGTTTTCATTTTGACACTTTGTATTTCCACCCGCATCAGGATGCATTATTTACGCCCGATTGCCCGTCTAAGCAGAAATACGCGAACGGGATTTCACAACTTACTATCTTGTAGGAAGATAGCGAAATATGGGTTCTTCTAATAAATGGAAAAGCCTTATCTTATTCCATTAATTTCACTTTTACCAACGTAAAGTTCTACTTTATACGGCCAAACATGAACTTTACGTAGAGGAAGTTGATGTTTTGTCGGCAAGAAGTGAATGTTTTGCCGGCATCATATTAACAACCTGCTACTATGATATTAACTTTTCTTCGGAAGAAACTGCATAAAGCACGTATATTATGCAGAACAACTGCAATATTTATTCTCTTTCCATACCACATTCCTCTATTCCACTCTATCTCGAAAAACAAAGATGTCAGCAGAAAGTTGTTTTTACTTTCTTACTGACACCTATTTAAAGATAAATGTTTGTTGATGCTATTATTACATGTGGTTGATTGCATTGTCCAGCCACGCCACTCGCTCCTGTAATGAGTTTGTAACCTAATTGTTACCCTTTCTTCAACCTCCCGTAAACCGCACGTAACGGCATACCTCTACTTTTGCCGCAAATTATTAACAGATAATAACAGGTATGAAACAATTTGTAAAAGCATTCTTATTCTTGCTCTTATTCGCAACGTCCGGCAACACGGCAATGGCCGATGAAAAAGCAAATATTGTTAAACAAGGTACGGTGCGCGGCCGTATCATTGATGTAACAAAGCAAACTCTCCCGGGTGCTTCAATCTATATCGAAAAACTACACACCGGAGTGACAAGCGACGTCAACGGCTTCTACACATTCCCCAACCTCGACCCGGGAACTTATACAGTAAAGGTGAGCTACGTGGGCTACTCACCCGTAGAACTGAAAATCACCATCCTGCCGGACGTACTTTAGAAAAAGACGTAATACTGAACGAAGGGGTTGAACTTCAGGAGGTAGTTGTAGGCGGAGCCTTTCAAGGGCAACGTCGTGCCATCAACGCCCAAAAGAGCAATTTGGGAATTACCAATGTAGTATCTGCCGACCAAGTAGGCAAGTTTCCCGACTCCAACATCGGCGATGCCCTGAAGCGTATCTCCGGAATTAACGTGCAATATGACCAGGGAGAGGCCCGTTTCGGACAAGTCCGCGGGACAAGCGCCGATTTAAGTTCCGTAACGATCAACGGCAATCGCATACCCTCTGCCGAAGGCGACACACGTAACGTACAGCTTGACCTGATTCCGGCAGACATGATTCAGACTATCGAAGTAAATAAGGTGGTAACTCCGGATATGGATGCCGATGCCATTGGCGGTTCCATCAATCTGATAACAAAGAACTCACCTTATAAACGCACCATTGCCGCAACCGCAGGCACAGGTTACAACTGGATTAGCGAAAAAGCACAGTTGAACTTGGGATTCACCTATGGCGACCGTTTCTTCAATGACAAATTAGGACTGATGATATCTGCTCCTACCAAAACTCTCCTTCCGGGTCTTACGACACCGAGTTTACATGGGAACAGGACGAAGATGGCAAAACATATGTCAACGACTATCAAATACGCCAGTACTACGTAACCCGCGAACGCAGAGTTACTCCGCCGCCCTGGACTGGGACATCAACGCCAACCACAAACTGACTTTCAAGGGTATCTTCAACAACCGTAACGACTGGGAAAACCGTTACCGTACCAATCTGAAAGACCTTGAAGCAGACGGCAGCGCACCGTACGCATACAAACCAAAGCCGGAACACCCGATAACCGCAATGCACGCCTGGAACGCCAGCGAACCATGGATTTTGCCCTCGGAGGCGAACATCTTTTCGGTCCGTTCGCCATGGACTGGCACGCCAGTTATGCCAAAGCCAGCGAAGAACGTCCCAACGAACGCTACATCGACTTCCAACTCAAGAAACAGAAGTTCGATGTAGACCTGAGCAATGAACGCCAGCCGTTTGCCACTCCCAAAGACGGTTCCACAATGACCCTGAACGACGAGTTCAGCCTGAAAGAACTGACCGAACAACAGGAAGACATCAAAGAACAAGACTTGAAATTCTCCGCCAACTTCAAACTTCCGTTCAAGAACGGCAACAAACTGAAGTTCGGTGCAAAGGTAGTGCGTAAAACCAAAGATAAAGAAGTGGACTTCTACGAATACTCCCCGCTGAATGAGGATGCTTTCATGGAAAACAGCCTTAAAAATACCGTAGACCAATCCAACAAACACTTCATGCCCAACAACAAGTATCAGGCAGGTATTTATGCCGGCAAAGAATATACAGGCTCATTAGATCTCAACAATGCTTCACTGTTCGAGAAAGAACAAGTGCAGGAAGAATTGGCCGGAAACTTTGAAGCCCGCGAAACAGTCAGTTCCGGCTATGTCCGCTTTGACCAGAAAATAACAGACCGCGTAGAGCTGATGTCCGGCCTTCGTATCGAAAATACCAACTTGGCCTATACCGGGCGTACTTATGATGCCGATGAAGACATCACCAACAAAACCGAACGCCGCCATAACAGTTACATCAACTTTCTGCCGTCCTTGCTCATGAAATGGAACGTAAACGAGGACTTCAAAGTACGCGGCTCATTCACCCAAACGCTGTCACGCCCTAAGTATTCGGCCCTTGTACCAAGCGTAAACATCAAACGCTCCGACAATGAAATCACCATCGGTAACCCGGAACTGAAGCCCGCCATGTCTTATAACTTCGACTTGAGTGCCGACTATTATTTCCGCAGTATCGGTCTGGTCAGCGCCGGTGTCTTCTACAAGAAGATCGACGATTTCATTGTAAATCAAATCAGTAACAACTACGAATACCAAGGTAACGTATATACCCGCTTCACGCAGCCCAAAAACGCAGGCAATGCCAATCTGCTTGGCATAGAGCTCTCTTACCAACGTGATTTCAGCTTCATTGCTCCTGCCTTGAAGTGTATCGGCTTCTACGGAACCTATACTTATACCCATTCCCGCATAGAGGACTTCAACTTTGAAGGTCGCGAAAACGAAGAAGGTCTCAGTATGCCGGGGTCACCGGCACACACAGCCAATGCCTCACTCTATTTCGAAAAAGCCGGACTGAACATACGTTTAAGCTACAACTTCGCTTCCGAGTTTATTGACGAAATGGGCGAAAGCGCTTTCTATGACCGTTACTACGACAAAGTGAATTATATGGATGCCAACGCCAGCTACACTTTCGGCAAGAAAATCAAGACAACCTTCTATGCCGAAGCCAACAACCTGCTGAACCAACCGCTCCGTTACTATCTGGGTACAAAGGACCGTACCATGCAAGCTGAATACTATGGCGTAAAAGTGAAACGCTGGAGTGAAAATTAATTTCTAAATAATAACAATTGCAATCACAGAAGCGTACCAGAACTTCACAAAAGTATTTCCCTTTTAGTGGAAGCTAAAGTGAAAGAACTCAGTGAAAACACTGTATCTCTGTAAATGAAAAACAATATCAAAAACAA
>ENA-OQLB01000185-OQLB01000185.1-human-gut-metagenome-genome-assembly--contig:-NODE-185-length-36679-cov-5.100897_pt1 | contig 36679 bp, 46 predicted proteins | sample MGYA00242656_ERZ504813 | MGnify/ENA primary metagenome ERZ504813 (study PRJEB26092, sample SAMD00036388) | human gut metagenome | host: Homo sapiens | study: EMG produced TPA metagenomics assembly of... | reverse complement strand
GCTTTCTTTCCACAGCTGTGGAAAAGAAAAGAATATCGGCAGTGGAAAGATTAGCATTTAGGATAGAAAAGGATAACTCCCAATGAGTCTGTCCTTAGTTCTTGGCAGGCAAAGAAACAGAAGCCTCCAATATCGGGGAGACAGACTCCCAAACCTGAGCATCGATACTCTGCATTCCTTGCACAGAAGGATGCCCCCATTGTTTATCAATGTCGTGCAAACGAATATTCTCGATGCCATAGTGCCGGCAAATTTCATCCATGGAATCAGTTACCTCTTCGGATAATTCAGATTGGTAATATTATAAATCCTGGCCGCAGGATAGAGCTGCTTGAGAGATGCAAGCAGATAGCAAAAGGCAGGACGGAAGCTATACAAATCGGCTTTCGTCCAGCATCATATTGGTATACGCCAATGGGAGCACCTGCCCAACTGTCATTGGTACCGCCAAAAACAAGGATTATGTCGGGGGTGCCGAGGTTGTGAATACGGGTGATAAAAGAACGGTCGGAGTAATCGGCTTTCTCGTAACCGGTATGACAGACGGTGGAGCCGGAATAGGAATTGTTGCGTTCCAACTGAAAGCCGTGCTCATGGATGAAACGGTACCACCAGGTTTCCTCCACCTTTGTCACATCATTCTCTTTCTTTTCGCCGGGAACTCCATACCAGCAGAGATTGGCGGCAGGAGAGACATGACCGTAAAAAGTGGAATAGGAATCGCCAAGAATAGAAACTTTCTTTTGAGCAAACACCCCTGATATAAGGGTCAGGGAAAAAACAACCAGAAAAAACAAGGATTTGCAGTTCATAATAGATAGATTTTTATGTCGTATGCCGCAAAGTTATAAAGTTTGTCCCGGTTTGACGGCAAGAAACCGTAGTTTTTTTGCCATAGCCCGCTTATATGAAAGCCCCCTCTACCATGGATTCCCACAAAAAAGGAAATGCCGGATTGATAGAGGGGCGAGAGAATGAAGATGAGAAAGAGTATATTTTACTCCCGCCCTCCACCGAGGGCTTGATAGAGGTTGATGATACCTTGTATTTCATCAAAGCGGTCGGCTACCTGTGTCAGTTGGGCAGAGAGTAGCCCCTGCTGGGCAGTGAGCACTTCCAAATAGGTGGAAGTGCCGTGTTGCATCAGTAACCGGGTGCTGCGGACGGTAGTTTCCAGTGAAGTTATCTGCCTTGCGCGGAGCTCCGTCTTTCCACGGGCTACCTGCACTTGGGTCAGAGCATTGTTCACTTCGCTACCGGCATTGAGCAAAGCTTGCTGAAAAGCGAGCCTGGCTTCTTCCTGCTGTGCTTTGGCTATCTTGAGCTGTGCCACGTTCAGCCTTTGTTGAACAAGGGTTGTGTCAGCGAACCGATGGCGGAGAAGAGTAGTTTTCCTGGATTGACAATCATGCTTCCTGCCGAGTTGGTCCAGCCAGCTGTACCGCTCAAGGTGATGGAGGGGTAGAAAGCAGAACGGGCGGCATTGGTGCTGTAGAAAGCGGATGCCAGCGAGAGTTCGGCACTTTTCACATCGGGACGGCGGGAAAGCAATTGCAGAGGTACGCCCACCGCAAGTTCCTGCGGGAACTCCTGCCCCGCCAACCGGCCACGCTCAATGGTGCCCGGAACATCGCCCAACAGAATGGAGAGACTGTTCTCCACTTCCTTTACCTGCTGCCGGAGGTCGAGCAGCGAAGCTTCCACCTGACGACAGTTGGCTTTGGATTGCGAGACACTCGCCTCGTTCGTCATGCCTGCAGCCATCATGGCTCGCATGGTGCGTACACTTTCGCGCCAACTGGCGGCTGTTTCTTCGGAAATGCGGTATTGCTCGTCGAGCATCAGCAAGGTGTAGTACAGATTGGCCACATTAGCTATCAGCGAAGTGCTGACGGCTTGTTCGTACTCCAAGCTTTGAAGGTAGAGCGCTTTGGAACGGCGTTTGGCATTGGTCAACTTACCAAAAATATCGACTTCCCAACTTGCCGAGGCAATGCCGGAATAGGTCCACGAGCCTTTGGAATTGTCGAAACTGCTGACGCCACCCTGCGGAGTGAGCATAAACGAAGGCAGGTACGAAAGTTTGGCCGACATCAGCGTGGCTTCTGCCTCCTTGATACGTTGTTGGGCGGAAAGCAGGTCAGTGTTGCCTTGCAAGGCTTGTTCGATGAGCGACTGTAATTGCGGGTCCGTAAAAAGCTCGCGCCAGGAAAGGGAAGCGATGGAGGTAGTGTCCGATGCCGCAAACAGACTCAGGCTATCCAGACTTTGCCCGTCCAAATCGTGTCCATAAAGTCCATCGGTCGTGATGTCCTCCGGGCGCTGGTATTTGGTATAGATGCCGCAACTGGTCAGTACCAAGCCGGCGACAGCTAATAATATGAATTGTTTCTTCATTATTTTTTTATGTTAGTTACGCGATAATGTACTAATGTGATTCTTCTATCTCCTTCCGGCTTACTTTCATCTCTTCCTCAATCTGCCAGTCGCTCGTCGGGACGGATTGGGCAGGACGAAGCCGCTCCTGCAACCACTGGAAACTGATGAACAAGACAGGAACAATGAACAGCAGCGCCAATGTGCCGATGAACATACCACCGACAACACCCGTACCCAATGAACGGTTACCGTTGGCTCCGACACCCGTGGCAACCACCAAGGGGAAAAGGCCGAAAATCATCGTCAGTACCGTCATCAGGATGGGACGGAAACGCGCCTTTGCCGCACTGACGGCAGAAGCAATCAGCCCCATTCCCGCTTTACGGCGCTCGGCGGCATACTCCGTCAACAGAATAGCGGTCTTTGCCAACAGACCTATCAGCATGATAAGTCCCGTCTGTAAATAGATATTATTCTCCAACCCGGCTATCCTGGCAAAAAGGAACGACCCCATCAGGCCCGCAGGAACGGCCAGGATAACGGCAAACGGAATCAGAAAGCTCTCGTAAAGCGCACTCAGAATCAAGTAAATCATCAAGATACAGATACCGAAGATGATGACTGTAGTACCACTCTGCTGGCTTTCCTCGCGGGTGATGCCACCAAAGTCATAGCCATATCCCTTCGGCAAGGCTATCTCCGCCGTTTCTTGTACGGCACGGATGGCGTCACCGGTACTGTATCCCTCAGCAGGCATGGCATTCACGGCAATGGAGTTGAACATGTTGAAGCGGCTCAAGGACTCGGCACCGTAGGAACGGGTCAGCGTAACGAACTGGCTCAACGGAGCCATCTCACCGTTGGACATGCGCACAAAGGCATTGTTCAGTGAAGCCTCATCCAAACGGAACTTCGGGTCGGCCTGAATCATTACCTTGTAAACTTTGGAGAAACGGTTGAAGTTGGAGACATATTGCCCGCCATAATAGCCCGACAGTGTGGACAACACCTGGTCGGGAGTAATCCCGGCACGTTTGCACTTGGAAGCATCCACCTCGACGGTCCACTGCGGATAGCGTACATCGAACGTGGAGTATGCCATCGAAATTTCCGGACGCTGGTTCAGTGCCGCCAGATACTGCTGGGTGGTCTGGAAGAAGGTGTTCATATCCCCTCCCTGCTTGTCCTGCACATTCAAGTCCAGCGCATTACCCATACCATAGCCCGGAATCATACCCGGAGCAATGGCAAAGACTGTAGCATCCTTAATATCCGCCGTGCGAGCGTATATCTGGTTGACGACTGCCTGCACCTGGTCTTCCTTTGCCGTACGCTCGTCCCAAGGTTTCAGCTTCACGATAATCATACCGAAAGAATTTCCCTGCCCGGACAGCAGACCATAACCGGCAACTTTCTGCAAGTGCAATTTCTGAGGAAGGTCTTCCAGACGCTTCTCCACGCGGTCTATAATGTCATTTGTCGTCTTGAGCGAGCTACCCGGAGCGGTGCTAACGTTGACAAACAACGTTCCTTGGTCCTCGTCGGGCACCAGTCCGGTCTTGGTGGTATTCATCAGGAATACCAGCAGCACTACCGAAAGTGCCAGCAACGACCAACCCAGCCAGCGGCGCTTGATGAACAGCAGCACTATCTTCTTATACTTCTCGACCACCGCCTCGAAAGCCGTGTTGAATGCCTTGCGGAAGCGCGAAGCAAAATTATTCTTCTCCGTTCCGTCCTCATTGATATAAGGCTTCAGCAGCAAGGCACAAAGTGCGGGACTGAGTGTCAACGCATTAATCGCCGAAATGCCAACGGCCACCGCCATCGTCAGCCCAAACTGGGTATAGAACGTACCGGAAGTCCCTCCCATGAACGATACCGGAATAAACACCGCCATAAACACCAGTGAAGAAGTGATAACCGCGTTGCTGATGCCCTTCATCGCATCGATACTTGCCATGTAGGAGGACTTATAGCCCACATCAAACCGTGCCTGCACCGCCTCCACCACGACAATGGCGTCATCCACCACCGTACCAATCACCAATACCAGCGCAAACAGCGTAATCAGATTGATACTGAATCCGGCAACGGACATGAAAGCAAACGTACCAATCAGTGAAACAACGATACCTACCAGCGGAATCAGCGTAGAGCGGATGTCTTGCAAAAAGACATAAACCACCAGGATAACCAGGATAATAGCCTCAATCAGCGTTTTCACCACTTCGTGGATAGAGGCGAAGAGGAAATCGTTGCTGGACATCATCTGGGTAAGCTCCACGCCTTTCGGCAAGTCCTTGCGTGCTTCTTCAAGGAGCCGGTCAATCTGCCGGTTCACTTCCGTGGCATTGGAGCCCGCGGTCTGGAACACCATGCAGGAGATACCGGGATGTCCATCCATGGTACCTTTGTAGGCATAACTGTCCTTACCCAGCTCTATATCGGCGATGTCCTTCAGTTTCAGCACCTCGCCGTCTTCGGTAGAACGGATGACGATGTCGCCGAACTCCTCAGGAGTAATGAGGCGTCCCGTATATTTCATGGTATATTGATACGTCTCATCCGAGTTCTCACCAAACGACCCGGTGGCCGATTCGATATTCTGCTCTGCCAGCACAGCCGTCACATCCGAAGGTATCAGCTTGTACTGCGCCATGACATCCGGTTTCATCCAGATACGCATGCTGTAGTCACCACCCATAATCATCATATCGCCCACACCGGAGATACGGAGAATCTGCGGCTTCAGATTGATACTGATATAGTTGGCAAGAAAGTTCTCGTCATAGCTGTCATCAGGCTATATAAAGAGAACATCTGTAAGATACTGGTCTGCCGCTTGCTGGTGGTGACACCCACCTGGGTTACTTCGGCAGGAAGCTGCCCCGTAGCTTTGGACACACGGTTCTGCACATTGACCGCCGCCATGTCCGGGTCTGTACCCTGCTTGAAGTACACAGTAATGGAAACCGACCCTGCATTGCTGGCGGTAGAAGTCATGTAAGTCATGTCCTCTACACCGTTGATGGCCTCTTCCAACGGAGCGATAACACTTTTCTGAAGGGTTTCCGCACTGGCACCATAGTAAGTGGTGCTCACCATGATGGTGGGCGGCGCAATGTCGGGATATTGCTCAACGGGCAAGGTGAACAATCCGATGATGCCCAGAATGACAATCGTAATGGAGATGACTGCCGAAAAAACGGGGCGTTCTATAAAAGTTCTGAGGTTCATATTCTATCGGTTAAAAATTATCATTCATTCGTTTTGGGTTGGACGGAGGTACCTTCACGCAGCAAACCCACGCCTTCGGCCACAATTGTGTCCCCCACTTTCAAGCCACTCTCTACGATATATTCCTGACCTCCATTCACACGGGTCACTTGCACGGGAACTGATTGCGCCTTGCCGTTAACTACCTTATATACATAGACCTTGTCCTGTACTTCGTAAGTGGCACTCTGGGGAACAACGATGCAGTTCTCTTTCCGTACCGGGATGATGACGTTGCCCGAACCGCCACTGGTCAGCAATCCCTCTTTATTGGGGAACACGGCACGCAGACTGACTGTACCCGTAGAGGTATCAATTACACCACTGATAGTTTCTATCTTACCTTCTTGCGGATAGACAGAACGGTCATTGAGCTGTAATTCGATAGAGTCCATCTCTGCCAGCGCCTTATCCTTGGAGCCGTAGCGGCGGGTGAGGTCAAGCAACTGATTCTCTGTCATGGAGAAATAGACATACATATTAGAATTATCGGATACGGTCGTCAGTGGTTTGGGCAAACTGGCGCTGACCAACGTCCCCACTATAAGGAGCGTACCTACATCCATCTGCCGGACTCTTCACTTCTGTATAAGAGAGGTTATTGGCGGCATTCACCTGCTGCGCCTCGGCTTGGGCCAACTGGGCTTTCGCTGTCAGCAGGCTGTTGTAGGAAGTCTTTAAGTCAAACTCGGAAATCACCTTCTGGCATAAAGCTCCTTCTTGCTGTCATATGTCAGTTGCGAAGTGGCCACGCCGGCACGGGCAGCTTCCACATTGGCTTCTGCTGTGCGCAAGGCTGCCAGATAGGGCACCTGGTCGATAATAAACAAGACTTGCCCCCGACGCACGGTCTGTCCTTCCTCCACACAAAGTTTGGTGAGTGTACCGGACACCTGCGGATAGATGTCGATGTCCTGCCGTCCGCGGATGGCTGCGGAATAGATTGTCTGCAGTTCTCTGTCGGTAGTCGAAATAGTCATCACCTGATATTCCGACTGGGGTTGCACGGCAGGCGCGCTGCCGCAGGCTGCCAGTGTTGCACTACAGATGACGGTCATCATCTGTTTCATCATACTCTTTTTTATTATCATACTCTTTATCTTAAAAAAAATAATACGCCGGCTTTATCTTTTATTTTTTAAGCCGGCAGCAAAGGTATGCCGTTTTTGAACAACCATTTATTTCATTGAAGGTACACGACTGTTCATTTTCGGAACATGCCATTTAACAATCCAAAAAGAACTCGTACCTTTGTAACCGCAAATCATAAGCAATCTAACATATGAACCCATTACTGACTACCAAACAAGAAACGTTCAGAGCCGGAACAGACAAGCTGGAATTCTTCCGGGAACGTCTTCTGAAAATGAACAATGGAGCACTGATGTTCTGCACCCGTGGAGAAGCAAATATCACAATAGATTTAAGAAAATATCATATTGTACCCAATACGCACATTACGCTGCTTCCAAGTTCCATTATTTCACTGACAAGTGCGAGTAAAGATTTCCTGGTGGACTTCTTTGCCTATTCCGAGACAATGTTCAAGACGGCATGCTTCCGTTTAGAGCCGCCCTTCATACATTTTATAAAGGAGAATGCATGCTATACGCATACCGAAGACGAACCGGTTCGTGCTATCACGGGACTCATCACGGCAAGCAATGCATCTACCGCGATTCTGAAAATCTGTATCGCGAAGCCATTGCACAAAACCTGCTGCAAATTTTCTTTCTCGACACCTACGACAAGGTTCAACGTTACTTTACGGAGGAACAAATCAATGGCAGTAACCGGAAAGAAGAATTGTTCAAAAAGTTTATAAATCTGGTACATACGTACTGTACTACCCAGCGGGATGTCGCTTTTTATGCTGACCAACTCTGCATTTCGACCCGCTACCTATCTGCCATCACCAAACAAGTGGCAGAAGATTCTGCCAAAGAAATCATTGACGAAAACCTGATATTGGAACTGAAAATGGCGTTGCAATCCACCGGCATGTCACTGAAAGAGATTGCCGACAAATATCGTTTTCCCGACCAGTCTTTCTTCGGACGATATTTCAAGAAACACACGGGAATGTCACCCAAGGAGTATAGAGCAAAAAAGAACTGAGGTATGAGCATGCATTTATCCCCTTCTCCTCTGCCTCTTTAGTATTTTTTCTCTATATTTGTCAGACACTAATTTAATCAGTTCAATGCCATGAGAAAACTTACACACATGCTCCTTGCAGGCACTCTCATCCTGGCCTGCTCTTCATGCGGAGTAGAAACAACAGCCAACTATCAAGTCATTCCCTTGCCCCAGGAGGTTGCCTTGAGTCAAGAATCCCCCTTCAACTTGAATGACGGTACCATCATCGCCTACCCCGAAAACAATGAACTTTTGAAACGCAATGCCGAGTTTCTGGCCGAATACATCAGCCAGTCCACCGACCGCACCCTCCAGACAGAAGCCCTTGCCCCGGGGAGCGAAGCGCCCAAAGGCGCCATCACATTGGGACTGGATCCGGCTATCGGCAACCGGGAAGGCTATGTGCTGACCGTCAAAGCCGACCGGGTGACCCTAAACGGACAGACCGAGAACGGAGTGTTCTACGGTATACAAACCCTGCGTAAATCAATCCCTGCCGAAACCAAAGCCACCTCTATCCTATTGCCTGCCGGCAGCATCCAGGATGAACCCGCTTCAGCTACCGGGGCATGCACCTCGATGTGGGCCGCCACTTCTTTCCCATTGAGTTCGTAAAAAAATACATAGACTTGCTGGCACTTCACAATATGAATACCTTCCACTGGCACCTCACCGAAGACCAAGGCTGGAGAATAGAAATAAAGAAGTATCCCAAGCTGACGGAAATTGGCGCCTGGCGCGACCGTACCGTTATCGGCCGGAACACCGAAGAGTATGACAACACCCGGTATGGCGGTTTCTATACGCAGGAGCAAGCCAAAGAAATCGTAAAATATGCCGGGGAGCGCTATATCACGGTCATCCCCGAAGTAGACCTGCCCGGACACATGCTTGCCGCACTGGCCGCCTATCCCGAAATGGGATGTACCGGTGGACCGTATGAAGTGTGCCCACGTTGGGGCGTATTCGAAGATGTGCTGTGCATCGGCAACGAAAAGTCATGCAGTTCCTCGAAGATGTCATGGCCGAAATCATTGACATATTCCCTTCCAAATACATCCACATCGGCGGTGACGAAGCTCCCCGCACCCGTTGGGAAAAGTGTCCCAAATGCCAGGCACGTATCAGAACCGAAAAATTGAAAGCCGACAAGAACCATACTGCCGAAGACCGTCTGCAGAGCTATTGTATGACACGTATCGAAAAGCTCCTCAATAGTAAAGGACGCCAGATTATCGGCTGGGATGAGATTCTGGAAGGCGACGTCGCCCCCAACGCAACTGTTATGTCATGGCGTGGCTCGGCAGGAGGAATCAAGGCGGCCCAACTGGGACACGACGTGATAATGACACCCAATGACTATTGCTACTTTGATTATTACCAAAGTGAGGATACCCGGCACGAACCATTTGCCATCGGAGGCTTTGTCCCATTGGAGAAAGTATACAGTCTGAATCCTACCGCCTCACTGACCGAAGAACAAGCTAAGCACATACTCGGCACACAAGCCAACCTTTGGACAGAATACATCCCGACCAGCGAACAGGTAGAGTATATGGTTCTCCCCCGTATGGCCGCCCTTGCCGAAGTACAATGGACACAACTGGAAAAGAAAGATTATACAAACTTCACTACCCGACTGGCCGGACTCATCGGCCTCTACCGGAGAGACGGGCTCAACTACCGGGAACCCTTCCGACAGCAGGCAGACTCCACAGCGACCGAGAAGAAGTAATCAGAACTGGAAATAGATAAACGGCTGTATCTCCGAACTTTTCATCTGAATGACCAGATAGATTACAGCAAGCATCAGTACCGCCTTTCCCAACAAGGGGAGGCGGATTACTGTTTTTGTGCAAGCACGTTCCCAACTGTCGGGCACAAAATGCAGCAGATAGCCCAATGCCATCAGTGCAAACACTTCCCAATAACCCTCTACCAGCTGCGGGAAGAGTTGCGGACGGAAAGTAGTGAATATCTGCTTCAGCATATCCATTGATGTGGAGAACTCCGCATTACGGAAGAATATCCAGCAGAAACAAACAAAATGGAAAGTGACAAGCACTCCGAAGAAGCGGTGGATGCCATGGCTCTCCGTCCCCTTCTTACGCCCGGTAAGCGTCATCCAGAACTTATGGGCTGCAAGCGCAACGCCATGCATCATTCCCCAAAGTACAAAATTCCACGAAGCGCCATGCCACAAGCCGCCCAGGAACATGGTAATGATGAGATTGGCATATTGGCGGATTTTCCCCTTCCGGTTGCCTCCCAAAGAAATATAAAGGTAATCGCGCAACCAGCTGGAAAGCGAAATATGCCACCGCCTCCAAAATTCCGTAATGGAAGCGGACTTATAAGGGGAATCGAAATTGATATTGAAATGGAAGCCCAGCAACAAGGCAATGCCGATAGCCATATCACTGTAACCGGAGAAGTCGCAATAAATCTGCAAGGCATAGCCATAAACACCCATCAGATTCTCCACCCCCGAATAAAGAGTAGGATTATCAAAAATACGCTCTACAAAGTTAACGCTGATATAGTCCGATATAACCGCTTTCTTGAAGAGCCCACTCACGATGAGGAAGATTCCACGTCCGAACATCTCATTGGAGACAAACAGCGGGCGGCGGATTTGCGGAATGAAATCACGGGCACGTACAATAGGACCCGCCACCAACTGGGGAAAGAAAGAAACATAAAAAGCATAATCCAACAAACTGGTCAGAGGCGTTATCTGGCGACGGTACACATCTATCGTATAGCTCAACGACTGAAAAGTGAAAAAAGAGATGCCCACCGGAAGGAAAATATCCATTGTCGTGAACGTGCCTCCCGTCAGCGAGGCAAAAGTTTCGCCCAGAAAATTGGTGTACTTGAAGTAACACAACAATCCCAAATTGATGAACAGACTCAACACAACCCATGCCTTACGTAGCCAGGGAATAGCCTCGCGTGCCATCAAGCGTGCAATGAAAAAGTCACAGACCGTCACCAGTCCAAGCAGGAAGAAATAAGTGCCACTACTTTTATAATAGAAGTAATAGGAAAACAAGGTGACAAACAGCAAACGCGCCGTCGTCCGGCGTTGCAACAACAGATAAACCAATATAAAAGCGACAAACAGCCAGAGGAAAATACCACTGCTGAATATCATCGGAGCTTGCGGGTCATAAGTGAAGACATCGCGCAAACGGTCCAAGTCTATATTCAATCCGGATAAAAATTCGTCAATATTCCACATAATCGTTATAAGCTTTTAACAAGGCCTGGTAGAACAGCTCGCCTTGCAGGCGGTAACCGTCCGGCAAATAGTGTACATGGTCCGGACGCATCAATCCGGCTTCTGCCAGTTGAGGCAGGCACGGTGGGTACCGCCAAGTATTTCGTACATGTCCCATACCGCCAATCCGTTTTCATCGGCATAGCGGCGGATGGTCTGCACGGCAACGGCAGTACGCGGATTAATCTTATAGGTCCGACGACGGCGACGCTGCCGGAAACTCTCGTAAGAGCCGGAGGAGTGGTCATCAACATCGGTACATTCGGCAGTTTCTCGCGAAGCATGCGTACAAGGTCGTCCATCTGGCGATAGTGCAGCATTGTATTGTAACGGCGGTTATGGCTTTCGTTCGTCCCGAAGGAAAGAATAAGCAGGTCGGGATGCAGAGCCGCAATATCAGCAATACGGTCCAGACGGGTGAAAGTAGTACAAAATGCACCGTTGATACCTACATCGGTATAAGAGACTGCCCCGAAAGTGTCCTGCATCAACGCACCGGTGGTACGGGGGAAGATATGGCCGCGTATATGGCTGTCGCCCACATGTACGATGCGAAGCGTATCAGCGGAAGCGCCCAGCCGAGACAGACGCAACTTCTCCCAGAAAGGATTAAGAATACCCAGACTGTCGGTAAGTACATTCTCCTTCATTTGCCGGAATGCGGCGGGAAAAGTTATCAAAGGGACAGACACCGTATCCGTACGTTGGGAATAGAGGCAGAGAGTATCACAATCCGCTCCACCGGCATGACACGAAAGGCTGCCTGGCAGTATGTCCTGTGCATGGAGCGGCCGTATCGCCGCAATCAGCACCAGCACCGCGCAGCAAATCGTACATCGTAAATCGTACAATCGTGAATCCTCCTTATGGCTCCTCTTCATAGTAGGCCCTCCTTCTGTCATACTGTTCCTTGCCATAAATCAAAGACTCATAAAGTAATCCCGCAAGATGCTTTCCACCACGGAAGTTGATGTGCGTATAATCATAATTGGCCAATGACGGCTTGGCATGCACATGTCTGCCATACTGCCTTCCCCACCATGGCCTCGAACATGTTCCAAAAGCGACAGCCTCATCCGCCGCCAGATTCTGCTGATAACGAACCAGGTTCCTGATGCCGGGCATGGTACGCAATTCGCCTTCTTCGGTCTTATAGTCACGGTCGCCCACGCTGACTATGAGGATGGCAGCTTGCGGAAAGGCTTCCTTGAGATGCTGCACCGTTGTCTGCATGCCCGCAATGTACTTGTCGTAATTCCGCCCACGCTCCGTAGCCACATTCAGTCCGTACTGCAGGATTATCAAATCGTAAGGGCGCTGTTCGTTGAACTCACGCATCATCCACACGGGAACAGAACGGAGGGAGAGGCCGGAGCTGCCACGCAATGAGAAGTTGTCGAGCACGATGCCCGAAGTGCCGTCCATGGCAAGACCATAGAACAAGGTGGAATCTGCACTCTCCACCGTCCAACGGACGGAACCGATATTTCCCTCTACCGTCATTTCCTGCAAATCGCCAACCGGCTCAAAAGTCTCGGTAGTCGCTTCGCCGCGATTGACGCGGACAGAAAGGGTGGTCGTGCCGCGGTTATAGAAAAAGATACTGGCACGCCGGCAAGTATCCAGACGGGAAGCATAGTTCTTCTGCCCCCGCAGTTCCACATAAGCACCGGTATTCGGAATAAAGTAATGTCCGGAGACTCCCTGCTTGCTACGGTCGAAGAACACGGAGTCCATGACAGAATGGCTCTGCCATCCGCTGAAGGAGTGACGCACCGTAGGGCGGAAACCGCTGGTCATGGAGGTGATGGTGACAAAACCTACTCCGCAACCGCCATATCTTTTCTGGAGCATCTCACGCAAATCGGCTGTCAGAATATCCGCTTCGATAAAGGAGTCGCCGAAGTAGGCGATACGAACCGGACGGGGTGCTTTGGCAAGCTCGTCGAGCGCCTGATAGAACCGCGTCATGCCACGCATGGTAGAATCGCTGTAATCTTCAATGCACGTCATGCCCGCACGGCAGGTGTCCACAAAGGCGGGCTTCACCTTCGGGGGCGGAGGCAGCAGGCTGTCCGGCTCACTCACCGGCTTGGAAGGACGACGCACGTCCCCCAAGATATCCACACGCCTCAGCACACGGCCACCCATCGTAATACTTGGCAACAGATGCATCAGCAACAATGCACCCCATACGATAAACGCCAACAGACCCGTATATTTCAATGAATTCTTTTCCATACCTAATGTGGCCGCAAAGATATAGATATAGGTTGAAAAAATCTCTCCGGACAAAAAAGAATTATCCCCAAAGAAACAAGATTTTTTCTCCGGGGATAACGGTTATAGACAGAGCAGACCCGATTAAATGGTCTGTTCGATATTCCAAACAAAAGCACGGAGTCCGAGTTGCTCGGTCTCCTTGTCCATCCGGTGGAGCGCTTCGAGCAACGGAGCCACCTTAGCCTCATCTATGATAGTGATGATGGCGGAACACATACTGGGCCAGGCATGGCTGCCATAGTGCGGTTCCCCCGTCTTACTGCCACGCCCCTGTACTTGCTGCCAATAGCTGAAGCCGCGGCAGTTGTGGCGGTCAAGCAATGCCATGATACGTTCAAAGAACGCTTGGTCGAATGTTATAAATACTGATTTCACGCTATATAATGTTTAGTGATTAATGTTTAATGATTAACGGATAATGATTAATCATTGTTTACGTGGTTTCGTCATCTTCTCCTTATGCAACTGGTAATAATCATTCAGCTCACGGTCTTTCTTAATCTTCTTACGCGTGCGGCGGATACCAACACCTGCAAACGAGCAATAGAGTACGGGGACAAGAATCAATGTCAGAATGGTAGATACCGTCAGACCGCCAATTACGGCAACACCCAACGGACGCCACATCTCGCACCTTCACCCTGCCTACAGCCATCGGCACCATACCGAGGATAGTGGTCAGCGTAGTCATCAATACCGGACGCAAACGGCTGCGGCCTGCCGTGACTACAGAGTGAAGCACCGCTTGACCACGTTCGCGGCAAAGCGTGATGTAGTCGATGAGTACGATACCGTTCTTCACCACAATACCAATCAACATGATTCCACCCAAAAGCGACATCACATTCAAATTGGTTCCCGTAAAGAATAATGCCATCAACACACCGCTGAATGCAAATGGAATGGAAAACATGATGATGAACGGATAGCTCAAAGACTCAAACTGAGCTGCCATCACAATGAATACGAGAATAACAATCAATACAGCCAGCGTTCCCAAGTCGGAGAATGAATCCTGTTGGTCCTCATACGAACCCGAAATCTGGATAGAAGCACCACTTGGTAAGTCCATCTTATCAATTATAGCATTACCATCGGCCACCACATCGCCCAAAGGTGCTCCCGAAATAACCGCAGATACAGTAACAATACGCTCACGGTCTTTACGTTCGATGGTAGGAGGAGCAGAACGCTCGACTACTTTGCCGAGGTCTTTCACGCGGATACCCTCACCGGAAGGCGTATAAATAAGGATGTTCTCCAAATCTTCAATCTTTGTACGGAATTCGGGAGCGTAACGCACACGGATGTCGTACTCGTCACCATCTTCGCGATAATAAGATGCCAAAGCACCATTACACGATTACGCAGATAGTTGGAGGCAGTAGAAGATTCAAGCCATGCAATGCCAGCTTCTCACGGTCAAGTCCACCTGATATTCGCTGATAATCCTGACGGCTGATGTTCACTTCACTCACACCTTTCACCTGCAACAATTTCTCTTTCAGTTCGGCTGACACTTTGTCCGTAGCGGTGAAGTCGTAACCATAAACCTCAAAGTCGGCACTTGCCTGGGCGCTCATGCCGCCTGTGCTACCGCCCAGAATAACCTGCGCCTTGTCCAATTCGGGATACCCCTTCAAGTCCTCACGCATTTCGTCGCAAACGGTTTCCAGTGTCACGTCACGGTCTCCCGGACTCACCAGACTGATATTGAAACTAATGATATGACTACCGTTGTCCTGCATGGAAGCAAACGTATTGTCAGAGTCCGCCTGCCCCACAGTGTAGTTGCAAACTTTCATCATATCTCCGTAGCGCGTCATCCACTTGTTTGTCAGTTCCGAAGCCAATGCTTCCGCACGCTCCACACGGGCCCCGATGGGCAACTGAAGGTTGATACCGATGCGGCTATTGTCTGCTGCCGGGAAGAACTCGGTACCGATGTACTTGGCACAGAACAGACTTGCCACAAAGAATGCGGCACAGCCTGCCATAACCGTCAGACGATGGCGCACAGCCCAGTTCAACCGGTTCTGATACCACACGTCAAGACCGTCCAGCGCACGCTGAATCGGCGTATAGAGCGTAAGGAACATCTTACTCTGCTTTTTCTGCAAACGCAGAAGCTGCGCACACATCATCGGGGTGAATGACAAGGCTGAAACTGTGGAAACCGTCATAATCACACACATCATCCATCCCAACTGACGGAATAACACACCGGACATACCACTTACCATCGTCAATGGGAAGAATACCGCAATCATAGTCAGCGTAGATGCAATTACGGAGATGGCCACCTCGTTCGTGGCATGTATCGCTGCCTGCTTCGGTTCGGAACCCCGTTCAATATGGGTCGTTACATTCTCGAGTACCACAATGGCGTCGTCCACCACGTTACCAATAGCAATAGAGAGACAAGAGAGCGAGATGATATTCAGTGAACCGCCGTCGATGATACCCAGATAGATGAACGAGGCAACCAGTGACATCGGTATGGTGATACAGATGATGACCGTGGCACGCCAACGCCCCAAAAAAACGAACACCACCAAGATAACGAACAGCATAGCGTACATAATGGTTTCCTCCAAGCTGTCTATCGTATTCAAGATGTTATCGGAAGTATTGACAATGATCCCCAGCTTCACATCGCTCGGCAGTGACTTCTGCAACTGTGGCAACATATCAATTACCTTCTGCGAAATGGCTACAGAATTGGCACCCGATTGTTTCTGCACCACAATCATAGCGCCCTGCACACCGTTGCTATACGTCTTCTGTGCACGTTCCTCCACAGAGTCCACAACTTTTGCCACATCGCGCAGATAGACGGAAGCACCGTTGTGCGTACCTACCACGATGTTCTCCATCTCTTTGGGATCCTTGAACTCACCTTCCACACGCAGCGAATAGGTATTGCTACCTACATCAAACGTACCGCCCGGCGTATTCCGGTTTTCGGCACTGATAATAGAGCTGATAGTTTCTACAGAAAGGTTGTAGGCATCCAGTTTATTGGGGTCGCAATATACATTGACCTCACGCTTGGGGGCACCCGAAATGGACACCGTACCGACACCGGGCACACGCGCCAAGGGATTCGCCACGTTGTCATCCAATATTTTGTAAAGAGCCGGCTGGCTCTCCTCCGCCTGCACGGAGAGCAGCAGGATAGGAATCATGTCCGTACTGAACTTGAAGATGATGGGAGTTTCGACCTCATCGGGCAGCATGGAGCTCACCATGTCCAGTTTATCACGCACGTCGTTCGTCAGCACGTCTATGTCATACCCATACTCAAACTCCAGCGTAATCACGGAAATATTCTCCGACGAACGGGAAGTGATATGCTTCAAGTTGCTGACCGAATTCAGCACGTTTTCCAACGGACGGGTCACGTTATTCTCGATGTCCGAGGCACTGGCACCCTGATAGGTCGTCATCACCATAATGGTGTTGGTCTCGATGTCCGGATAAAGGTCTACCGGCAATTTCGACAGAGAGAACAGACCAAATATAGCCACTGCCAGGAAGCAGAGCGAGGTCATAATCGGTTTCTTAACCGCTCCTTCGTATAAACTCATAAGATTAATTCTTTAATTTGCCAATGTGCTAATATGCTAATTGGCTGCGCAATGTAGCTACATCGGCACATTAGCATATTATCACATTACCATATTATTTTTCTACTTCGACTTCCACACCATCGGCTAATTTAGACTGTCCGGCAATAACAACTTGAGAGTTGTTGTCTACACCGGAAATCAACTCATACTCCGTATCCATACGACGGCCAAGCTCCACCTTATTATAAGACACCTTGCCGTCCTTGTAGACATAGACATAGCGGTCGCCCGAACCGGCACGCTTCACAATGGCCAGGTCGGGAACAACCACGTGGTCCTGTGTCCCGAAGTTCAGCGTGGCGCGGGCAAACATTCCCGGACGTACGCGCTGGTCACGGTTGACAAGCTGTATCTCTACCGGGAAAGTACGGGTAGCCGGTCGATGGTAGGATAAACAAGGCTGATTTTGCCTTCGAACTCCTCGTCACCATAGACATCCACTTTCACGGATACGGGAGCGCCCTTCTTCACTTTGGTAAAGTAGCCTTCGGATACGTTGATGTATAGTTTTACCGGAGTGATTTGCTCCACTACCAGTACCGGTTCTCCACCGCTATACATATCTCCGTTATCGTAATTGCGTGCCGTCACCACCCCGTTAATGGGACTGAGCAACGAGGTGTTCTCCAAGAGATTCTTATAGGAAGTCTCACGGATGTCGAGATTCATCTTGGCGGCATCCCACTCCGATTTGGAGGCACCGCCTACCTTATACAACTCGTCAATACGCTTGAACTCTATCTGCTGGTTGTCCAGCTGATATTTTATCTGCTTCAGATTGGCAGCATCCATGCTGACCAGCTTCTGGCCTTTCGACACGCGGTCGCCCACCTCCACAAAGATGCGGTCTATACGCACCGGAGAAGAGGGAGCAATATTGTTTTTTACTTCGGCTTCCACCGTAGCGGTGTATTCCTGAATCTGTTCCACGGGACGGGACGACACCTCGGCCAGTTTCACCCTCGGCTTTTCGTCCACCTTCTCAGCAGCAGCTTTATCACTACCTCCGCTACATGCCCCCAGCATGGCAACAACCAGCAGGGCCATCCATTGAAAACCTTTTTTCATATCGTTGTTCTTATTTCTATTCTTCATTCTTAGTTCTTCATTCTTCGTTCTCTGCAATATAATCCTTTCCCAGCACTTGGTCAAGGTCAGCCTTCGCTACCAGATAATCATAGATGGACTGATTGTAAGTCAGTTCAGCCTCCGTAAGCTGCACTTGCGATGTGTTCAGCTCCAACACCGTACCTTTGCCTACCTCATAGCGTTTACCGGCAATCTGCACAGCTTTCTGTGCCTGCATCACATTCTCGCGGTTGCTGACAACCTGCTCAGAACTGGCAGCCATGTTGTTCTGATAGCTGGTAATCTGCATGTTCAGCTTTCGCTCTGTGTCCAGACGGTTCTGCTCCAACTGACGTATCTGAATACGGTTGGACTTGAGCTTGGTGAAATTGCTTGCCTTATACAAAGGAATACTCAGCGTAAACATCAGTGCGGAACTTCCGCTCCAATTATAATCGAGGATGTTCCAATCCTCGTTGTAGAGTGACTGGTACTGGTAAGAATAGTTCATACCCAAAGTAGGCATGAAGTTGGCACGGAGTGACTTGATGTTCTGATTGAGCATCTTCCGGTTCAAGTCCAACTGCTTCATCGTCGTATTATTGTTCAGATTGGCAGCGGCTGATTCAGTTCATTGGCAAACAGCTCCGTCTCATAGTTGCGAGATTGTCGGCAATCTCTATATCCACATCGGCCGTTACCCCCATCAGTACCTTCAACTGCAACTTGGACAACGTCACGGCATTACCCGCCGAAATCACATTCGGCTTAATGCTGCGCATCTGCACCTCGGCACTGATTTTATCGAACTCACTGACGGCACCCTGCTGATACTTGGCATTGACAATGTTGTAGTTGTCTTCCGCCAGCTTATAGCTCTTCTGCAACACATCGTAGGAGTCTTGCGTCAGCATCAGCTGATAGTAACCCTTAGTTACCTGGTTCACCAAGTCCAGCTTAGAAGCCCGTGACTTTTCCACAGCCAGTTCAATGTCTGTCTTCGTCATCGACATGGCTTATATACGCTAGGGGCGAATATGGGCAAACTGATATTCAGCACCCCGCTTACCGTATTCGAATTGTCCATACCCATCTTGAACGACTGTCCACCAAGATTCATCTGTGCCGCACTGATGGTATGATTCCACGTACCGTCAATGCTTGCCTGCGGAAGCAAGTTCTGCCAGGTCTCCTTGTGAGTCACTTTCTTCAAAGCAATTTCTTCCTCCGCCACCTTTATGGTAGGATTGTCGCTTAAAGCAATCTCCAAGGCACGGTCAAGGGTCAGGGTCAGGGTATCCTTTGCCTCTTGTGCGCGCACATAGCCGCCGGCATACAGCACAGCAACTGCCAACAGTAGTGCTCTGCCTACCCAAAATCTCTGCATCTTCATAAATCAAAAATAGATTATTTATTAAAACTACTCCTTCGTTTCATCCGGCTTTACCTGATTCTTGCGATATTCGCAGATAAAGTCCTCCAGGACACGGGCACCCTTCTCCGTAGAGATACCGCGCAAGAAAGTGAACATGATAGATTCGTACACTTCAAGGAAAGAATACTCATTGCAGATGTCCGAATTCATCAGCAAATCGAGCTGGTCGCGCACGAGCAGATTGATAATGGCGAAATTCACATCATCACGAAAAATGCCTTGCTTCACGCCCTCTTTGAAGAAGTTCACTGTATCTTCCGAGCTCCGGTTCCGATTGTTCTTCATCAACTGATAAGCCTTGGGATATTTCTTGATATCCTCAAAAAACTTCTTGTTCGTGGCATGAAAACGCTCTATGCTCCACTGATAACATCTCAACAAAACTTCCAATACGTTACTGGAAGTCTCTATTACTCCTTTCACAAAAATATCACCATCCTTCTGGGACTTCAGGATACATTCTTCCAACAAGGTTTCCTTGTCCGGAAAAACTTCGTAGAGAGTGCGCTTAGAGATACCCAAAGATGCGGCAATCTCATCCATCGTGATACTTTTTATTCCATTTGTTGTAAATAATTCTACGGCGGCCAGAATGATACGTTCCCTCAGTTCCACCCGTGATGTTGAATGCTTCGTGTGTTCGCCCATTTTTCTTCCCTTTCTAAACTAAAACTATTTTTATTCATTATCGGAATAAAACGGGACAAATATAGAAAGAAAACTCAATTCGCCAATTAAGTTTCCTTTCTTATTGTTAACAGATTAATAATTATTATGTTTCTGGCAGATTTATTGGGAAGTTCCTAATAATCAAACTTTGTCCGGTTGAGGAAAGCGACTGTCTTATGGATTTCCTTATACATCACGATGTCTTCCTTCACAAAAGGGACTTCCTTGCGATATTCGTGCAGGAAACGCTCCAGAACGGGAGAAGTCTTTGCCGGACGGCGGAAGTCGATGCCTTGAGCGGCATTCATCAGTTCGATGGCAAGGATATGCTCCAGATTGTCCATAATGCGATAAAGCTTAGTAGCTGCATTGGCACCCATGCTGACATGGTCTTCCTGCCCGTTGGAGGAAACGATGGAGTCGCTGCTGGCGGCATAGCAGTACATCTTGTTCTGGCTCACCATAGATGCGGCGGCATATTGCGGAATCATGAAACCGGAGTTCAGACCGGGATTGGCAACAAGGAATTCCGGAAGTCCGCGCAACCCCATGATAAGCTGGGCGATGCGCCGCTCGGATATATTGCCCAGTTCTGCCAGGGCGATGCCGAGAAAGTCGTAGGAGATGGCAAGCGGCTGGCCGTGGAAGTTACCGCCTGAAATGATACGGTCCTCATCGGGAAGATAGTAGGATTGTCAGTCACGGAATTGATTTCCGTCAGCAGAACGGAAGACACGTAACGGATGGCGTCTTTCGTTGCCCCATGCACCTGAGGGATGCAACGGAACGAATAAGGGTCTTGCACATGCTGCTTGGGACTGGCTACCAGCTCGCTGCCTTCCAATAGCTTGCGGAAGTTGGCACCCGTTTCTATCTGTCCCTTGTGTGGACGAATCTGCTGGATACAGTCCATGAAGGGATCGATACGTCCGTCGAAAGCTTCCAGGGAAAGGGCGGCAATCAAGTCGGCTTTCTTGGAGAGACGAAAGGCTTTGAGAATGGCAAAGACACCGTTGGCACTCATAAACTGGGTACCGTTGAGTAATGCCAATCCCTCTTTACTCATCAGCTTCACCGGTTCCCAACCGAACTCATCGAGCACACTGATAGCCTCGCGCTTCTTTCCTTTATAATAGACATCGCCCACACCGATAAGCGGCAAGAAGAGGTTGGCCAGAGGAGCCAGGTCGCCGGAGGCGCCCAGTGAGCCACGGTCATAAACGATAGGCATCACGTCGTTATTGAAGAAATCTAGGATGCGCTGCACGGTGATGACCTGCACACCGCTATGCCCCAAAGAGAGGGCATGCGCCTTGAGCAACATCATCAGTTTGATGATGACCGGGCGTATCTCCTCGCCCACACTGCAAGCATGGCTCTTGATGAGATTTTCCTGCAAGGTGCCCAGCTCGTCCGACGAAATGCTCTTACTGCACAACGAACCGAAACCGGTAGTAATGCCATACAAGGGTTCTTCCGACTCCGCAATCTTCTTGTCCAGATAATCGCGGCACTTCTGTATCCGCAGCTTGGCTTCCGGAGCCAGCTCCAGTTTCAGGTTTTCATTGATGATACGTTCGATGAGGTCGAAGGTCAACTCACCGGAACCTACATAATAGACATTGTTCATACTTTCAGCTCTTGATTGATTTCGTCCAACAATTCCTTTTCTTTCGCACAAGCCAAGTGTTCCAATTCGTCGGCTTCACTTTGGAGCTTGGACACAAACTCCTTGTCCTTCAGCGAACCCAGGTTGATGCGTACATTCATCAGTGCGCCCAGCACAGCCGAACGGGCAGACATCATGGCCACACAAGCATCCGTAACGGCATTGCGGTTGCCCAGGCGAGCTACATCCATGATAACCGTCATCAGCTCATACGCATTGCGTGCCACCTGCATGGGAACAAGGGCGGCAAACTTGGTAGCCTCCTGGATGGCAGTACTGCGCGCCGCCTTTTCCTCATCCGTAGCTTTCGACATCTTGAAGCAGGCAAACACCTTGTCGTAGGCTTCAGAGTCGCGGTCTATATCTTCTACAAAAGCCCCCTTTTGCTGCAAGGCAACTCCGGAGATATGGCGCATCAGTCTTCGTGAAGTTCATAACCTTTCTTACCGATGGTGAGGTTAGCAACCATAGCGGCAAGAGCAGAAGCAATAGCACCGTTCAAAGCGGCAATACTACCGCCACCGGGGACGGGATCGCTACCCGCCACTTTATTCAAAAATTCCTTTACTGTCAAATCAACTAACATGATATTAAATATTAAAGATTAAGGGGGGATATCAGCACTTCTTAAAGTACAGGATAAAGCACTCCCCCCTTTATGGTGGTATTGACACAATTCATACCTACATAATAAGGTAAAAAGTGATAATTATCCGTATTGAGCACTACGAAGTCTCCTTTCTTGCCCACCTCGATACTACCAATGCTGTCCGCACGGTTCAGAGCGGCCGCACCGTTCAAGGTCAGAGCAGTGATGGCCTCTTCAATACTCATTTTCATATAAATGCACGCCAAGGCAAATGTCAGGGGGATGGAACCGGAGAAACAACTGCCCGGATTGAGGTCGGTGGCAAGGGCCACGGCACAACCAGCATCAATCATTTCGCGCCCACGAGCATAGGGTTCCTTCAAAGCAAAGGCTGTCAGCGGAAGAAGGGTCGCCACAACTCCCTTGTCGGCCATGGCGCGGATGTCCGCATCCGAAGCATGCAGCAGATGGTCGGCAGAGACGGCAGAAAGTTCAGCAGCCAGTCCGGCACCCCCTAATGGTACAATCTCGTCGGCATGGAGTTTCAAAGCAAGTCCCATTTCCTTGGCTGCCAGCAAAAGGCGACGGGACTGCTCGATGGAGAAAACGCCCTGCTCACAGAAGACATCGCAGAACTCTGCCAAATTATTATGAACACTACGGGCATCACTTCGCGGATAATGTAGTCCACGTACTCGTCCGTCTGTCCGTTGTATTCTGCAGGCACAGCATGTGCACCGAGAAAAGTGGAGACAACGTCTACACGCTTGTGCTCGTCATTATTAAGGCTACGCATCACCCGAAGCTGCAGGAGCTCGGTTTCCTTGTCCAGACCGTAGCCGCTCTTTCCCTCTACGGTAGTCACTCCCATAGCACTCATCTGCTTCAGAAAGCCCTCCGCCTTGCTGCGCAGCTGGATGAAATTACATGCACGGGTAGCTTTCACCGTACTCACGATGCCTCCTCCACGTTCCATGATGGACATGTAACTCTCTCCCTTCAAACGCCAGGAGAACTCCTCGGCACGCTCGCCACCAAACACAAAATGTGTGTGTGAGTCCACAAAGCCGGGTAGCAGACACTTGCCGCGGGCATTGTAATGCCAGTAGTGCTGATAATAGCCGTCACGCTCCTCTCCACGGTTAGGTCCGACGTAGGTGATGATGCCATCGGTCACTTCCACCGTAGCATTGTCGATGATGCTCAGTTGCTCCATCTCCTTGCCGCAACGGGCAGAAAAGCCGAGGGGGGTCACTACACGGGTATTGAATATAATAAGGTTTTCTGTCATAAAGCCTCTCTCCTAACCCCTCCCCCGTAGGGAGGGGAATTAAGTTAGTACTATTTAATTCGGTTACATTCGTGCTTCTAAGACTTGCTCCATGGAGAAGTTCTCCAATCCCAGATAGTAGGACGCTGTATCTATCAAGGCCTCCATCGGCACCAGACCGATAATCTCACTGCCCACAATGCTGACGCCGTAGCGGCGGGCTTCCACACGCACCAGCTCGAAGGCACGGTAGAGGGCGGTGCGGGTATAGTCCGTCATGTTGATGGATACCTGCGTGATGCCGCGGTCCTTCAACTCCACTCCCATTGCCTTGCAATAACGCAGTCCTCCGCCGATGAAACGGATTTTCTTAGCGATGTCATGGGCTATCTCCAGACTGGGGGTATTGAGGTTGATGTTATAAGCCACCAAAGGCATGCGGGCACCGATAGCCACTGTGCCTGCGGTGGGATGACGTTCGGCCGGTCCGAAGTCGGGATGCCATTCCGGTTGCTTTATCTTCTCGGCCATACCTTCGAACTCCCCTTTACGGACAGCAGCCAAATTCTCCCGATGAGGGGCAGAAGCAGACTTTTCATATAAGAAGACGGGAAGATTGTAACGTTTTGCAACCTCCTTGCCCACTTCTTTGGAGAGGGCAACGGCTTCTTCCATCGTCACATTCCGGATGGGGATAAAAGGTACTACATCTACAGCACCCATACGAGGATGCTGTCCCTGATGGTGATTGAGGTCTATCAGCTCTACCGCCACGCCGATAGCTTCGAGCACAGCATCACGAAGCGGTTCCGGCTCGCCCACTACGGTCACCACAAGGCGGTTGTGGTCTTCATCGTTACTGTAATCCAACAGTTTCACACCTTGTTTGCCCCGAAAAGGAGCTACTATCTTATCTATCTTCTGCAAATCGCGCCCTTCGCTGAAATTGGGGACGCATTCCATAATCTTATTCATAATGCTCTTTAAAAAAAATTAATATATACTCTGATTTTTCAGACGCAGATGACGCGGATTCTTTTTATCGGAATACAGAGACGTCGGGATTCTTTTGAAAGAAAAAATCCGCGTTATCCGCGTCTAAAAAATGAAATCATCACTTTACTTACTCCTTCACCACTTTCTGCACCAACTTCTCATCAGCCACATACGGCATCGTGATATGATAGCCGTCTGCATGCGTGCGGTTAAACTCCTCACTCGTCTCCATGGCATGAGGGTTACGCGCCCACGAACGGCGTGCCACACCACCCATCACATCCCACAACATAGCGGAACGCAGGATTTCGTCTACCCGCTCACTGCCGTCACACACCATGCCGAAACCGCCGTTGATGGCTTTTCCGATACCTACGCCGCCGCCATTGTGCAGGGCAACCAGGCTCATGCCGCGCGCGCAGTTTCCGGCAAAACACTGCACTGCCATATCTGCCATGACATTGCTGCCGTCCTTGATATTGGACGTTTCACGGAACGGAGAGTCCGTACCGCTGACATCGTGATGGTCGCGTCCCAACATGATGGGGCCGACTTCTCCGTTGCGTACCATCTCATTGAAGCGCAAGGCTATATTCATGCGTCCCACGGCATCCTGATAAAGGATACGCGCCTGCGTGCCGACTACCAGATTGTTCTTCTCCGCATCGCGAATCCAATTGTAGTTATCCAAATCCTGCCCGCGACGTGTGGGGTCGATACATTCCATCGCCGCACGGTCGGTCTTCACCAAGTCTTCATGTTTTCCACTGAGGCACACCCAGCGGAACGGACCATAACCATAATCAAACAGTTCCGGTCCCATTATGTCTTCCACATAGCTGGGAAAGATGAAGCCGTTCTTATCATCTCCGTCCCGAGCAATTTCGCTCACGCCGGCATCGTAGACGGCTTTCATGAAGGAGTTACCATAATCGAAGAAGTACGTGCCGTGTTCCACCAGCCTTTTTATAGCCTTGAAATGACGCTCCAAGGAAGCATCCACCAGACACCGGAACTTCGACGGATTCTCGTGCAGCATATGGGTACGCTGCTCAAACGTCAGTCCGACGGGACAGTAACCGCCCTCATAGGTGGCATGGCAGGAAGTCTGGTCGGAAAGTAAATCTATGTGCAACTGCTTCTGCACCGCATATTCCAGCAAATCGACGACATTGCCGTGATAGGCCACAGAAACCGGGCGACACTCGTCCATAGCTTGTCGAGCCAGCGAGAAGGCTTCTTCCAGAGAATCTGTAACGTGTCCCACCCAGCCCTGGGTATGGCGGGTTTCGATGCGGGAAGCATCCACCTCGCAATGATTGCCGCCGCCCCTGCCATCTCGGCAGCTTTGGGCTGCGCACCGCTCATGCCTCCCAGACCGGAAGAAACAAACAAGCGTCCGCGCAAATCGCCGTCCTGCGGAATGCCCAGTTTCAGACGGCCTGCATTCAGCAACGTGTTGAACGTGCCGTGCACGATGCCCTGCGGACCGATGTACATCCAGCCGCCGGCAGTCATCTGCCCGTAGTTGGCAACGCCCATCTGCATAGCGGTGTGCCAGTCCTTCTGATTATCATAGAGCCCCACCATCAACGCATTGGTAATGATGACACGGGGCGCCTCGGGCTTGGACTTGAAAAGCCCCAACGGATGTCCGCTTTCGATGACCAGTGTCTGTTCGCGCGTCAACACTTCGAGGTACTGCTTGATGAGCCGGTATTGCATCCAGTTCTGGCAGACCTGTCCCGTCTCACCATAGGTAACTAATTCATACGGATAAAGGGCGATGTCGAAACAAAGATTATTGTCAATCATCACCTGGAATGCCTTGCCTTCAATGCAGTTCCCCTTGTATTCGTCGATGGGTTTCGCTTTGAGGTCGCTGCGGGCGGTAGCGGTAGCCATAGATACGTCCACGTGTACGCAGTTCTTCCATGAACTCCGGAGCGAGGGTTTCGTGCAGCTCTTTGGGGATGTAGCGCAAAGCGTTCTTCAATGCCGTAGCCGTCTGCGCAGGGGTAAGGGTGTAGCCACGGTCGGGTGCCCGCCGGATACCCTCGACAAAGGAAGGATAGGAAGGCAATGTTTTACTTAAGGTTATCTCCATGTCCTATAAAGATTAAGGATTTACAAAGTGTCAGCCCACAAGGGTTATATTTGCCGCAATATAGAAATAAATCCCGACATTCGCAACGGAATGCCAGGATTATTTATCTTTTAGTCAGAAACCAACAAAGAGGAATTCTATTTTAAAGCCATTTTATTGATTTTCATTACCTGATAGACACCTTCATAATCGGCGCAAATCCGTCATCGGCTTTGCCCATATCGATTACTTCCAACTCTACGTATACCGGTTTTCCGTTTTTTAACTCCTTTCGTCATATCATCATATTTTTGCATGAGTTCTCCGGTCTCATCCACAATCCAATAATCGGCAGAATCTCCTTCGGCTTTGAAGGAACGCACCTCATGGCCGACGACCAGCTCGCCTCTTACCGACAGAAGTTTCTTGGCAGGGGTAAGCACCGCAGCAGGTATTGCTTTTTGATTCAGAGCTTCATTGTTCCTGGCATATTTCAAGAGCAGCTCTCCTCTTTTGAGAATCAGGCTGTCCTGCGTCAGTTTTTCTATTGTCAGCGTATCCGTGAAGGAAATATTCTGGTGATTGCCGATGCTGGTACCTGAAAGCAACAACCGGTTTCCTACTTTTTTCCATGCCTCATATTTCAAGGTGGCCATGTTAATGGAAGAAGCGCTTCCGTCCCCATCAAGAACGAAACCTTGCTGCATGCCGGGCATTCCCGGAACCGGCTCCACCCAGGAGCTTCAATGGAGGCGTTGTTGCAAGCAGTTAAAGCAACCATGCCAAGAACAGCAGTTAAATCTCTCAATCTTTTCATATCTCTTCTCTTTTTAAAACTATATTTCTAAACAAAGGAGCTCTTGTATTTCCTCTATTCTCTTGCAAAAATAATGTTTTTACGGGGGGCCACGCACTGAAAAGTCTTTTTTTCGCAAAACAATTTGTGAATATTTATTTGGAAATTATTCAAACTAGCATTACCTTTGCACCGAAATTCAAAAACGATATGAACCAGTACTTAACTACAACATACAATACGCGCAATGCTGCATGGGGCAACAAGACCTTATGCGGCCATTTCATAGTGCACGTACATTGGTTCAGCGGATTCATTTAACTACCCTGCAATTTACATTTTACTATTTTGCACTTCCCTTACCGAGAAAAGGAAGGGGAAATGCCGCGTATGGAGTTTCCGTTCGAAGAAACCGGACTAACCTATGTATTCACCCCAAAAAGAAGAAAACTTATGTTTACAATTATATCTATCATGTTTATAGGAATCGGTATCGGATACCTGATGCGTAACGTACAAATGTTGCAAAAAGTGGAGAAAAGCGCCTCGCTCACCATCTTACTGCTGCTCTTTGTACTCGGTGTATCCATCGGTTCCAACCGTCTGATTGTTGACAATCTGGGAAGATTCGGGTGGCAGGCCGCCGTACTGGCCTCACTGAGCATTACAGGCAGCATGCTGGCCTCACTGATGGTGTTTCACATATTTTTCAAGAAAGGAGAGAAGAGATGAAGGGAAGTTTGACGGTTGTTGCATTTTTCTGTGCCGGCTGCCTGATGGGAGTAGCCAATGATTTTCAGTTCGACCTGCACGACTTATCCATGTATGTGCTCTATGCATTGATGTTCCAGGTGGGCATCGGCATCGGGAGCAACAAGAAACTGAAGGAGCTGGTCAAGAGCCTGCGGCCCAAAATGCTTTTGGTGCCGATGGCCACCATTGTGGGAACGCTGTTGTTCTCCGCCTTCGCCAGTCTGCTGTTGAGCCAATGGAGTGTGTTCGACTGCATGGCGGTGGGTAGCGGATTTGCTTATTATTCGCTTTCCTCCATTCTGATTACGCAATTCAAGGAACCTTCCATAGGCCTGCAACTCGCCACGGAGCTGGGCACCATCGCCCTGCTTGCCAATATCTTCCGTGAAATGATGGCTTTGCTGGGTGCACCGCTCATCCGGAAATATTTCGGCAAGCTGGCACCTATATCGGCGGCAGGTGTCAATTCGATGGATGTACTTCTACCCTCCATCACCCAATATTCCGGAAAGGACGTGATTCCTATCGCTATATTCCACGGAATATTAATTGATATGAGTGTACCGGTATTCGTATCCTTCTTCTGCAATCTGTAAACAGCAGGCCGAAAAGAGGGAGATAAGGCCTCATTGTATTCATACTGTAACAACGTGAACAACAGCGACTTCTCACTGCAAAGTGAGTGCATGCATTTTGCAGTGCCACTGCATACCGTTTGCAGCATCACTGCATACCTATTTGCAGTGATACTGCAACTGCTTTGCAGCGCGACTGCAACGGGTTTGCAGTGATGCTGCAAAAGGTGTGCAGTGACTTTGCAGCCGGTCACCAAGCTACCGCATACTCGTAGTGGTCGAACTTAGGCTTAGTGCCTATGCCTACCGCATTGAATACCCGGGCTATCCGCTGCTGTTCTTCGGGAGAGATAGGGCGCTCGCCCTTGCGGCAATGATAGTAATAGCGTTCGCAAGAGAAGCATCCCATCACGCGATGGCGCACGGTGAAAAGCAGCTTGGCGGGCACTTCGTCGAAAAGGCGTGTCATACCGCGGGCATAGTGCAGCTGCTCGCTGGAGCGGTAACGGGCACAAGTGGAGGACCCGGACAAGCTGCCGACATAAAAAGGATTCACCGCACGAACGGACTGTGGTTGGGGGGCTTCACTCTCGGACAACAGTTGTGCCGCTATCGCCCGCAGGCAGGAAGAGGCTTTGGGGCACTTTCCGTTACCCGCAAAGCAGTATTCGTACCCATCGGGCACGTCTTGCAATAATATCATCTTATTAATGATTAATGGTTAGTGATTAATGGACGGAGTGCACGCAGATACTTGCCGATGACCTTTGCCGACTCGCTTGTTTCTTTCTCGAATTCGGCGTGCAGTGTCGGGTATCCGGCAAGCAATTGCATCATTCGCTCACGTCCACGAACTCGGACTTTCCGGTTTCGGGATTCAGTTCGTAATAGACGCGGGCATGCACCAGTCCCGAAGCATTGATGGCGTCTCCCACTTCACCGCCCAATCGTGTGGCATCATCGGGAGTCATGGTACTGGTGGCTGCTTGTCCCACAGGCTGTGCACAGAAGTAAACCTTTCCACCGAGCCACATGGCAGGTGCATACCACTGCCCGAAGCGATAACGCTTATAGCGCATCTTACGGCAATTGACATAAAGCGAGTATCTACCCGTACAGCATAACAACGGGACTTCAAATAACGGCAAAGACCGGGATTGTCGTCTACCGTAATACGATAATCGGCACCGCCCATGAGGTAAATCTGGTTCTTTGTACGCTTCTCAATCTTCAGTGTGGTAACCGTATCGCCACGGTTCTCCACCAACTCTTTCAGATTGGAATACATTACCTGTTGCGCCCCCACCGGCAAAACCGCCAGCAACATCAGAACGCCTAACAACCAACTCTTCTTCATATCCCAACCTCCTCTTTTCTGAAACTTTGTTTTAGTGAGCGAAAGGTACATTTTTATCGGAAGTAGACAAAAAATCGCGGAAAAAACAATTGGAAATGTATATCTTTGCCTTAAACTTAACATGTATGGAGCAAATAAATACGATAGATAAAATCAGCGCCGTCTACCGCAACACGGCAGAAGAGGCAAGACAAGAACTGAATAAAGTACAACAGAAGATTTACCGCATCGGCAGCCTGCGCCTGCTGCTGTTTGTGGCAGGAGTAGTAGGAATTATCTATTTCTGGAGCGAGAGCTGGGGTATACTGGCCTGCATTGCCTCATCACCCTACTGCCGTTCCTATTTTTAATGAAATACCACAACCGGCTGTTCCATCGCAAGGACTATCTGGAAAAGAAGATGGAAATCAACGAGCAGGAACTCGCCGCTCTGGATTACGATACGTCTTCTTTCGATGACGGCGAAGCATACATCGACCCCACCCATCTCTACACCTATGATTTGGATGTTTTCGGTCCGCATTCCCTTTTCCAGTACATCAACCGTACCTGCACACAGCCCGGGAAACACCGCCTCGCCCACTGGCTGGGGAAACATCTCGAGAGAAAGGAAGAAATCATCCGCCGACAAGAAGCCGTCAGTGAACTGGCTCCGGAACTGAAATTCCGTCAGCGCTTCCGTATCCTCGGCCTGCTGTACAAAGGAAAAGCCGCCGATGAAACAGAACTGTGCCAATGGGCGGAAAGTCCGAGCATCTTCCGGAGCCGGAAATTACTGCGCCTCCTGCCGGTACTGGTGACGGGAGCCAACCTCATCTGCCTCGCACTCGTCATGGCAGGAATTCTGTCCGCAAGTATCTACGGCATCATCTGGACCTGCTTCGTCATCGCCGGCTTCGGCTTCACTGGCAAAGTCACCAAGATGCAGGCCATCTATGGCAAAAAACTGCAAATTCTCTCCACCTACGCCGCCCTGCTCCACCTCATGGAAAAGCAGCCTGCACAAGCCACCCTGCTCAAAGAGATAAAACAACAGATTGGCGGAGAAAAACGGAAAGCCTCCCACTCCATCAGCAGGCTGAACAAGCTCATGGATGAACTCGACCAACGCAACAATGTCTTTATGTACGTCATTCTGAACGGCCTCTTCTTCTGGGAACTGCGTCAAATCATGCGCATTGAAGCCTGGAAAGAGCAATATGCCGCTGAACTGCCCGGGTGGCTCGATGCCATCGGACAAATGGATGCGCTCAACTCACTGGCAACATTTGCCTATAATCACCCGGACTATATTTACCCAAAGATAGTTCAAGCGGAAAGAAAGGGGAAAGGAAACCTGAATAAAGAAGAAGAAAGCAATTCTGAAACGGAAGCACCCATCAATGCCCCTTCCTCCTTCCGTCTCTGTGCCGAAGCCCTGGGCCATCCGCTGATGAACCGTGACCGCTGTGTCCGCAATGACATCGACATGGTGAAACGACCGTTTTTCATCATCGTCACCGGCGCCAACATGGCAGGGAAAAGCACCTATCTGCGTACGGTGGGCATCAATTACCTCCTTGCCTGCATCGGCGCCCCCGTCTGTGCCCGCCAAATGGAAATATGCCCGGCCCGGCTCATCACTAGCCTGCGTACCTCGGATTCACTGAACGACAACGAGTCCTACTTCTTTGCCGAACTCAAACGTCTGAAACTCATCATAGACAAGCTGCAGGCTGGTGAGGAGCTTTTCATCATCCTCGACGAAATTCTGAAAGGTACCAACTCCATGGACAAGCAGAAAGGCTCCTTTGCCCTTATCAAGCAATTCATGACTTTGCAGGCCAATGGCATCATTGCCACCCACGACCTGCTGCTGGGAACACTCATCGACCTCTTCCCCGATGACATCCGCAACTATCGCTTCGAAGCAGACATTACAGACAATGAACTGACCTTCTCCTACCGCTTACGCCCAGGTATCGCCCAGAATATGAACGCCTGCTTCCTGATGAAAAAAATGGGGATTGCCGTTGCCGACTAATCCCCACCACAGTTAAAGTCAAGTCTAACTCTTTGACTGATTATGCTGTTTTACATTTCTCCAGGAAAGTAGACACTGCAACCGCATCGCTACCCGTATAGTAGCGTACGGAAGTTACCGGAGTATACGTGTAAGGCACAAACTGATACAACTGTACAGCCGCAAATTTATTGTCCTGCGAAATCATGACATCCATGCGCACATTTCCACTGCCGCTACTTTTTATTTCAGTCTCGCCATTCAGCTGTTCATTCTCAATCATATCTGTAAGTTTGCCCAAATATTTCAAATCGAAGAAAACACTGCGTTCCTTGGTCACACTGCCCGTCGGCAAATAGACCACTTCCTTCGATTTCCAAAACAGACGGAACACGCCAAGCAAGACGAATGCCGTACCCAGCACCATCAAAGCCATGCTGAGAGTGGAAGATTTATCACTCATCTCAAAAATGGATGCAAAAATAAAAACACCGACCAGCAGCATAGCTACTGAAAAGATAAGTCCTGAAACACTGGTACGCTTTACAATATCGGGATGTGAAGACGCAAAAAGAGTTGCGTCAATAGTTTTGAGTTGCCATAATTATAATATGTTTTTAATGAATTTATTAGAAATAGAAAATACAGTATTCCCCTGCAAAAACACATAGTCTGACCATACACAAGGGAAAAAGGAAGATTCAATAAAACACTAAATGAGAATACGCCTTAGTGTGAAAATGTAATATTCGCACACCGGCTGGCAACGATAATAGGCAGTGGCATCATAGAGTTTCTCACGATGCAGAGACAAAACAGCCGCTCGCTGGGCCAGTTTGTCAATCCAGTCCTTTAAAGAAAATATATATTCCGTGGTAGAAATGCGCTGTATACGGGAGTACGTCAGCGAATGTAATTGTCCACCCATGCCCGCCAGCTCTGCATCCGGCAGATAAGGCAATTGAGGCATCGCAATATAGGCATCAGTCTGCTCATGTACGGCAATAGTATTCTCACTCACAACATTCCCACCACTCGCCGCTTTATTGGCAAATGTATCGCTTACAGTCTGCCATAAAGCCAATGCAAGCACCATGAATCCTATGAATCTTAAGAATTTAGCCATATCTATGTGCAAATATAACAGTTTCTTTCAGGAATTTGTTTAATGCACACATCTTTTAATGTTTCTTGGATGATTTATAGGAAATAAAAAGCCGCTCCAAACAAATTGGAACGGCTTCTATATATAAAAAGAATAGTTGAATTATTCAGCTTTAGCTTCCTCAGCAGCAGGAGCTTCTGCAACTGGTGCAGCAGTTTCTGCAGCAGGAGTAGCTTCAGTAGCAGCAGATTTCTTTGAACGGCGGGTACGAGTAGCCTTCTTGGCAACCTTTTCCTTAGCCATGTTTTCGTTGTAGTCAACGAGTTCAATGAAGCACATTTCAGCATTGTCACCCAAACGGTTACCAGTCTTGATAATACGAGTGTAACCACCCGGACGATCAGCAATCTTCACAGAGATTTCTTTAAACAATTCAGTTACAGCATACTTGTCTTGCAAATTGCTAAATACAACACGACGGGAATTAGTCGTATCGTCTTTAGCCTTTGTAATCAAAGGCTCAACAAACTTCTTCAAAGCTTTAGCCTTTGCAACGGTCGTAGTGATTCTTTTGTGCTTAATCAAAGAACACGCCATATTAGCCAACATAGCGTTTCTATGAGAGGCAGTACGACCCAAATGGTTGAATTTCTTATTATGTCTCATTTTTTATTCTTTATCTAATTTATATTTAGAAATATCAGTTCCAAACGACAGATTCAGACTTTCCAGCAAATCATCAAGCTCGGTAAGCGATTTCTTTCCGAAGTTTCTGAATTTCAGCAAATCCGTCTTGTTGAATTGTACCAAGTCACCAAGAGTCTCTACATCTGCAGCCTTCAGACAGTTGAGGGCACGTACAGAGAGATCCATATCAACGAGCTTGGTCTTCAGCAACTGACGCATGTGCAATACTTCTTCATCAAACTCTTCATTGCCGTCAACATCATTTGTTTCCAGCGTGATCTTCTCGTCAGAGAAAAGCATGAAGTGATAAATCAGAATCTTTGCAGCTTCTTTCAGGGCTTCTTTCGGATGAATGGAACCGTCGGTAGTAATCTCAAGTACCAGTTTCTCGTAGTCGGTCTTCTGCTCTACACGGAAGTTCTCTACCTGATACTTCACATTACGTATCGGAGTATAAATAGAATCGATAGGAATTACGTTCACATCGGTGCAATATTCGCGGTTTTCGTCAGCAGGAACATAACCACGACCTTTGTTGATCGTAATATCTATCTGCATAGTCGACTTTGAATCTAAATGACAAATAACTAATTCAGGATTTAACACTTCAAATCCAGTCAAATACTTACCTATGTCACCTGCTTTAAATTCACTTGAATTCTCGACTGTAATACTTACTTTCTCACTCTCGAATTCTTCAACTACTTGCTTGAATCTCACTTGTTTCAGATTCAAGATAATGTTAGTAACATCCTCTTTTGCCCCCGGAACACTGGAAAATTCATGCTCAACACCGTCTATCTTGATAGTAGTGATAGCAAAACCTTCCAATGAAGAAAGCAGGATGCGGCGCAGTGCATTACCCACGGTAATACCGAAACCGGGCTCCAACGGACGAAATTCGAATTTCCGAATCTAGAGTCCGCTTCCAACATTAATACTTTATCAGGTTTTTGAAATGCTAATATCGCCATGAAATTAATTATTATTTAGAATACAATTCTACGATCAAATGCTCTTTAATGTTTTCAGGAATGTCTGCTCTTTCAGGTACATGCAGCAATTTGCCTACCTTAGAGTTATCATCCATTCCAACCAAGGATATTTGCTATGGTTAAAGCCAGCCAGTGAATTAGCGATAACTTCCAATGATTTGGATCTTTCACGAACACCGATCACCTGACCCGGTTTCACTGCATAAGAAGGAATATTCACAACCTCACCGTCTACAGTAATGTGCTTGTGGCTCACCAACTGACGAGCAGCTGCGCGAGTAGGAGCAATACCCAAACGGAATACGATATTGTCAAGGCGACCTTCCAACAATTGGAGAAGGATTTCACCAGTAATACCTTTAGCAGTCTCAGCCTTCTCAAACAAGTTGCGGAATTGTTTTTCCAAAACGCCATAAGTATATTTGGCTTTCTGTTTCTCACGAAGTTGAACACCGTATTCAGAAGTCTTTCTCTTTCTGGAATTACCGTGCTGTCCGGGAGGATAGTTCTTCTTTGACAATACTTTATCTGCTCCAAAGATACCTTCACCGAATTTACGGGCTATTCTTGATTTTGGTCCAGTATATCTAGCCATTTCTTTTAAATATTTAATTGTTTATTCATGAACTTGGGTTTGTTGCAGCCGCGATTGCAGAGAGAAAGTTTACAATCCAATAACAAAATCAAGTCTCACTTCTATTAAAGGTAAATTTTAAACTCTACGTCTTTTCGGAGGACGACAACCGTTGTGCGGAAGCGGAGTTACGTCAATGATTTCAGTAACCTCGATACCTGCACCGTGGATAGTTCTAATAGCAGACTCACGTCCGTTACCCGGGCCCTTCACATATGCTTTTACCTTTCTCAAGCCAAGATCGTATGCTATCTTAGCACAATCTTGAGCAGCCATCTGTGCTGCGTAGGGAGTGTTCTTCTTTGAACCTCTAAAACCCATCTTTCCGGCAGAAGACCAAGAAATGATCTGACCTTCGCTGTTTGCCAGAGAAACAATAATGTTGTTAAAAGATGAATGAACATGCAACTGTCCATTAGCATCAACCTTCACATTTCTCTTTTTTGCTGCAACTGTTTTTTTGCCATATCAACAATTATTATTTAGTAGCTTTTTTCTTATTAGCAACGGTTTTCTTTCTACCCTTACGAGTACGGGCATTGTTCTTTGTGCTCTGACCTCTTACTGGAAGACCAATACGATGACGAACACCACGATAGCAACCGATATCCATTAAACGCTTAATGTTCAATTGAACTTCAGAACGAAGATCACCTTCAACCTTATACTCTGCACCAATGATCTCACGAATCTTGGCAGCCTGATCATCCGTCCAGTCTTTTACTTTCAGGTCTCTGTCAACACCTGCTTTATCCAAAATTTTTGCTGAACTACTACGACCTATACCATATACATAGGTCAACGCAACTTCACCTCTCTTGTTTTGAGGCAAATCGACACCAACTATTCTTATAGCCATATACTAAATTATTTTTTTTTGCAAAAATAATAATATTATCCTTGACGTTGTTTATACTTAGGATTTTTCTTGTTAATAACATACAAACGGCCATTACGTCTAACGATCTTACACTCTGGCGTACGTTTCTTTAAGGATG
>ENA-OQLB01000184-OQLB01000184.1-human-gut-metagenome-genome-assembly--contig:-NODE-184-length-36848-cov-4.568530_pt1 | contig 36848 bp, 41 predicted proteins | sample MGYA00242656_ERZ504813 | MGnify/ENA primary metagenome ERZ504813 (study PRJEB26092, sample SAMD00036388) | human gut metagenome | host: Homo sapiens | study: EMG produced TPA metagenomics assembly of... | reverse complement strand
TAGCCGGTCAGCTCGGCAAGCAATTCCTACCGCTGTGTAGACGGGTATATCGCCACAACGCTCAATGATTTCAGCAGCATCCCCATAGATGTGCTTGTGCTCACACAAAAAGGCCAAAGCTCGTAGCCGGCATCCAGAGCCACCTTGATAACCTTAGGACTCTCAGCTATAAACAGCCCTTTGTCCGGCTCAAGGCGATTGCGTAACTGGGCTTCGGTAAGGTACTGAATATCTCCACACCGGATGGGTCAAAGATGATATTTCGATAACAGGCATCGGATGATTTACTATTTGACGATTACTATTTACAATTCATGACAGAAAGCCCTATAACCCCTTTATTGTCTTCATCAGTTGTTCTCCCAGTCCGATGGTATATCCTTGCGATACAAAGACCACCCGATTGAAAGTATCGGCTATGATGAATATCGGCAGGCTCTCTTTGTGCTTCAACTTCATGCTTTCTGCAATCTGCGCAGCGATACCGTCCGTATCTATACCATAAATAATGGTAGAGGGCAAATCGGGGAATGACTCGCGGGCGAACTTGCCGGCTTTGGCTCATTAGGGAACAGCAACACCATCTTACGCCCCCACTTCTCCAAATCAGCCTTGAATGAAGCGATGTCGCGCAACGCATGATTGGTTGGCTCTTGATTGACACCCAGAATGCCTACGACAAAGTAACCGCGCCCACAAGCCTGCAGCAGACTCTGCCGGGCTGCGGAGCCGGCGTCCGGCAGCGGAGTGAAGAGAGACTCCGAATTAAAGTTCCCGATAACCTGCACCTCATCCTCGCTCTCGCGCATCACCAATTCAATTTCCGTTGTCTTCTCCGGCAGAATATTGAAAAAGGTGGTTTTAGAAAGTACCGCACCGCTGGCAAGGCGTGTACCGGTCACCAAAACATAATCTCCGGCCTCCAGAGCTGTTCCTTCCTTCAGCAGATTGCTCCATGTAGTACCGCCGCCCATATCTGCATCGCCTTCGTCATAGGAAAGCAATTGCAAACTGCCCTGCGGGGTCTGTTTGGAAAGAGTGAAATGAGAATAGTATTTCGGGTTATCCAACGAACGGATAGGCTTATAGGAAGCCACCAACTTCCCTTCGAAGCAATTCCTTCTGCCATAAAGACCGGCTCTTCCGAATGATGGTTCAAGTCCACATCCATCGCACCATCATCCCCTATCAACTGTACTTTGCCGGTCACTCCGTTGATACGGGCAGGGATTGCCATGCTGCGTGCCATGGAGACGAAGAAAATGTCACGGCTATGGGCATCAGCCACACGGGCCTTCCAGACCCCTTCCGGAGAAATGGGAGCCCCTCCCAAATTACAGTCATTGTCTACCCGGATATTTTGGGCCACCCATGCCACCAGTTTCATCGGTTCTGCCTTGTATGCCTCAGCATCTTCCTTTGAGACGGCTTTCTTGAAAAATCCTTTATAGGGGGTCAGCATCTCGTTGCTTACGCGTGGATTGCGCACATATCTGCGGAAATGGTCGGCATTCTTGCACATACGGGATTGCATGTGGTCCATCAGAACTTCCAGTGTAACGTCGCGGAGGTCTTTTGCCGAAATCCGTTGGAGCAGGTCCAGACCTCCTCTTTTGGACTTTTCAGAGCGCAACCGTGCCATGAAGTCGGCAATGACCCGATGGTTTCCTCTGGAAGCGACCAGTATCCGTGAAACGCATCTTCGTCGAGCTTGTACCGCCGGGCAAAATAACGCGCCGTCTCATCCGTCATGAACATAGACACATAAGCGTTGCGGATGGAATCTTCATGGACCATGCGGCGGTCATTCGCCGCACGCTGTTCGGGCGTAACCGCCGGCAACTCCGCATTTTCGGGGGGCGGCACAAGTTCAAAATCTACCGCATGGCCGCCGCCGGCAGTCTTATCCATCTTCACAACCAGTTCATGGTCCTTACCGAAAGACAGTTTGGCATAGCCGAATTTTCCGTCTTTGGAAGCCCATACCAGCATGTCACCCTTACCGGCCGTCAAAAAAGCCTTTCCCTCTGCATCGGTCTGCTTCCGGGCTACAGTATAGAACTCCGCATAATTATAGAGCTTGAACTCCACACAAGCATCAGACACCGGATTTCCATGTCCGTCCATGACCGTAACTGTGGCCTTAGCCGTCGGTGCATAGTTACCGATTACATTGATTTCCGTATAAGTAGGAGTGACAGACATCACTTCCTCCGCTCCTTCATAACGTCCGAAGACCTTGGTATGCATCAGCATACCGCGACTGGCCGGAGCATTGAACCAACCAAGGTTGAGTACCGGTTCGGGTTCGCAGGCTCCAAGAAAATACCATTTCCCGTCTGCCCATGCTTCTACCCACGCATGATTGTCGTCGGTATGCGCCCACCGGGGTGTGTAGACCTGACGGGCAGGGATACCCACCGAACGCAAGGCGGCAACCAGCAAAGTAGATTCCTCGCCACAACGCCCGTATGCCGTGCGTACCGTTGCCAAAGGCGAACTGGTACGGGCATCGGAGGGAGTATAGATAGCCTTCTCGTGGCACCAGTGGTTCACCTCCAGAATGGCATCATAGAGGGACAGAGACTTGACACGATTCTTCAGTTCTTCGTAAAACACTACCCGTGCACTGTCCAGATGCTCATTGTTGACCCGCACCGGAAGCACAAAATGACGAAACAAATCCTCAGGAATAACTTTTCCCCAAGGCATCTCATCGGCAGCCTTTTGGGAGGCGCGCACGTTCATCAGATGAAATTCTCCGGAATAATCGGCAATGTCTGCCAAAGGCATATAGGCATAAAGGAACTCCAAAGCTTCGCGTTCGTACGACGTCAAGTCCGTATCGAATATGGCAAACAAATCGCCCTGCGGCAACCTTTCTTTTTTTTGATTGAAGTCTTGCTCCACACGTTGGCGGTAAGAAGTGTCTGTAATGAAAGAACGTTTGCCGCAAGAGGCAAGCAAACATACCAGTCCGAGAAATCCCAAAAGTCGTGCAACTCGTTTCATAATGCAATTATTAAGGTTGAGCCACAAAAATAGTGTAAATCGTCCGCAAAAGAAAATTAATTCCCGTTTTACTTACATAATCACTCTACTTCAGATGTATCACCAAAGTCGTGTCTCCGGAAAAAGTGAAGCTGCATTTGTCATAAGACGGCAGACCCATAACGCCTTGAGCATCATTGCTGAACCCGTACTTCTCTGTAGGAATGCCGAAAACGGCAGTATCCAGTTTCCCGTTTCCGTTCTCGTCTTGAAACAACGAAATGGCATACGTACCCGTAGGTAACCCCTGGCAAGGAATGGAGAGCGACGTATCTTTCACATCTATCCGGAAGGCGGTCAAGGGTTTCTTCATGAATGTTTCTTCCGAATTGTAGATGGCGACATAGAGATGCCCCTCCACCTTTTCAATGTCACACACTTCAATAGTCAGGTTCTGGGCAAAGAGCAGCTGGGCGGCACTTTGCATTACAAATACTAAAAAAATAATCATTGCTTTCATCTTTGTTTATTTAAAAAGGGTTATTGTCTAAAAATTGGATACATCGTAGGCGACCTTCTTGCCTAAAGTCACATATACTCCTACATAGAAAAAATGGTCGCTGGAAGCCAGGACAGCCTTGTTATCCACCTTACCGAACTCATTCTTCCGGCAAAGGATATTGCTGGTGGAAGCATGGATGATTACCTTCTTGCTTGCCAGGAAGGTCACACCCAAATCCAGACTGTTATAAGGCTTCACTTCATCGTTCATCAGACCCGGCAGCATGGGGTTATGATAAGGACGTCCGCTACTGAAACGGTCGGTCACGCTGACAATGGAACGCAGGCGAGGCAAGGAATACTTCACCACCCAGGCTGCATTATGCCGTGTAGCATACTGAGGAGTAGTCAGTTCCAGATACTCCCGATATTTACGTTTGGCTATATTATAGGTATAGGATAACTGGTATTCCAGATTCTTGAAGGACGCTCTATCACGGAAGAACAAGTCTATGCCTTTGCTGTGTCCATAACCGTTGGAGGTCAAGAATACAGCTTTCGTATCGGCATCCGTTTCCTCCAATGCCAGACGGTCATAATCCTTATAATAAAGTTCAGCTTTACAGAAACGCCCTTCATAGTCGTACTGAACGCCCAAATTGTACTGCATACATACTTCCGACATCAACTGCGGCCGACGCACCAGACAGTTGTTCTCGGGCAACTGTGTGTATCGCCCTACAATCCCCGACAGCATCATGTTTCCCCAATAATAGTTCGCCGCCAGCCGGGGAGAGAAATTCATCTTACGGCTCGGAGAAGTGTATTCCGTGCGAAAAGAAAACTCCATCTTCAATTGTTCCATCGGATAATAAGCCATCGAAAAGAAACCCGCACCAATGGTAGGCGACATGCGATTGCTGTCATCCGTCCCGCACAACAGATAATGATTCCTGTAATTGCGGATATAGCTCTCTATCCCCATATCCAGGCGGAATACCGATGACAGCCGTTTGGAAACTTTAGCCTTCAGATGCGTCTCTTGCTGACGTTCCAGCCAGTTATCACCCGAAACAACTGCTCCTCCGATTCTCCGGTTATAGTAAGAATAGGCCGCCCCTGCAAACCAACTCCACTCTCCGGAAGTATGCCTGCGAAAGGTTGCATTTACATAGATATTGTCTTCACCCAGCCCGAACAATCTGCGGTTATCCCCTTCGTAAGTGGAAAAGTCCGTCCGGTCGTATTGTGCGTAAACCTTCCATACCACTCTTTCATCAAGAGTATAACGGAACTGGACAGCTCCGGAAAACATCCGGTAAGGCTTCTCGAAATCCCTCCTGCCCGAATAAACCTTGTCATACAAACCCAGGTCTGATAATTCAAGTCAACAGACAAGGATCCTCTGTCAAAAGTCTTTGTGCCCCCTCCACCAACACCGACAACGGAAGCGTTCACTCCGACTTTATCGACCTTGCTGTAATCTTTTGTTTCCAATGGCAAGACTGCCGAAAGCGCTTCTCCATATTCTTGTGAAGCGCCTCCCGAAGCAAGGTTTACCCCACTGAACATAAATGTAGAGTAACGACTGCGAGCAGGGGTATTTATTCCGTTCGAAGTATAGGGATTCAGTACATGCATTCCATCAATAAAAGTCTGCGTCTCGTAACTGCCTCCACCACGTACCAGCAATTCACCGGTTTCACCCTGCACTTGCGTACCGGGCAAAGTCTGCAATGCCTTGTATAAATCACCGTTCGCACCGCCCACCGTGACCAGTTCCACCGGATGCATATCGCTCCAACGGCTGTTGGCAGCAGGAGTTCTGGCTCCTTTTACCACTACTTCTTCCAAAGCGACACTGTCTATATTAAAATTCAGACGTACTGTATCGGTCACTGATTTCTGCGCTACGGAAGGCTGTGTATAAAGTAATACACCCAATATCCCAAAGACTGTTTCCCGTTTCATATCTTTACATTCGTTGTGTTTCCTGCCGCAAACATAAAGGAAGGGTATAAGACAAAAAATATCCGGGACAGACAGCCCGGATATGTGACAACCAACAAACTCTTTGTGACGAACAACGTATTTCTGTGACGAGTGACTAACTCTTTGTTCGGTTTTCAATCAATGCTTTCACCTCTTTGGCGTATGCGCGTGAAACCGGAACATCTTCTTCGCAACCCTCCAGATTCAGCTTATATCCCTGAGAGTTTCCATCTACTTTCACCACCATCCGGATGTTTACAAGAAAGGCCCTATGGCAACGGATAATAAAAGGGCAAGCAGAGACAGCTTCCTCTGCCTGCTTCATGGTGGCACGCAACAATCTCCATGTAATTTTCTTTTCTTTATCCGAATCTGAACGGTAACCTACTTTTACGTAATTCCCCTTTGCCTCTGCATAAAGGAAATCTCCGGCCTTTACTTCCAGCATTTCTTTGGTGCCACCGGCAAACACCAACGCTTCTTCCGAGGAAAACACCTTGTCTTCCAAGCTCGCTATCCCAACTTCCGGGATATTCTCCTTGAAAGGTGACCGTTCATCTCCATAGCTTCTTTCAGATTGCGGGTCAGTTGCAAATTGCGGTTCCACATCAGAAAAAATATGGTAGGAAAAGGTGCCAGCACCATTACCCAAGACAAAGCCAGAAAGAACAACCGCTTGTCCAACCACATTCCCATCAACCATGATTGATAGGCCCAAATCCCCACTGCTATCAGCAACAACATCAGCAGCAAATTCAACACATGCTTACCCAATGTCCAGTTCTGCTCCTTGTAATAAGCAGGAAATAATGCCGGAAGCAAATAGGTGAAAACTCCCGAAGCACCTGCCGCAATCAATGCAGAACCGGCAACCACCCCAAACACACTTCCCTTTATCCGGGAAATACCGAACGGCTGAAGTATATATAATATCAGAAAAATAATGGCCGAAGTATCACTACTGCCTTCCAGCGTTGATAAAAACGTAGGATAAGGACTCCGCCAAAGTTCCACCAATTTCCCCATAAGTATATAGTCTCTCTTGTTTACATGGTAATATATGCAAAGATAATACATTTACTCAACACATGCTCATACAGATACTATATTATCAATCTGTTTTATCACACGACAAGGATTTCCCACTGCCACACAATTCGCAGGAATAGAACGGGTAACCACACTCCCCGCCCCGATAACGCTGTTCCTCCCGATGGTGACACCAGGCAAAATGACAACCCCTCCACCAATCCATACTCCATCCTCTATTCGTACAGGTAAGGCATACGTACGGCAGATTTCTTGTTCTTCCGGACAGTCCTGCACCATACGTTCATCTACTTTGGTAGAATGGGTTGCCGTATATATCTGTACATTAGAGGCTATTAAGACGTTGCTACCTATGTCAATACGATTGTTGTCCACAAAGGTACAATTCATGTTGACAATTACCTTGTCGCCCATAAAAATATGCTTGCCACATTCACAATGGAAGTCAATATCCACATGCACATTCTTGCCTACATGTCCCAACATCTCACACAACAACTCCCTCCTGCGCTTGCTATCGGCATAATCTGTGGCATTGAATTGTGCCAGGAGACGTTTTGTACGCAAAATCATCTCCACTATTTTCGGATCCCTGCTTCCTATAAAAGGTTCGCCAGCCATGCACTTTTCATATTCTGTTTTCATACGCATCCTGTTTTTGCGGACAAAAATACAAAACTCTAATGTATAGGAATTTATCCTATGTTAAAAAATACCCCTTTGCCCTGATACGACTCAATGATTGTTGTGTAATGCCAAGGAAAGAAGCGATATGTCCCAAAGTCACTCTATGAAAAAGGGCCGGACACTCACTCATTAATTTTTCATAACGCTCATACGCAGACAAGTTGAGGCGAGATATATGAATATCTTGTAAGCGAAGAAAATTTTCCTGTTGTAACACCCTCATCCAATTTGCAATATCTATATCTGACTTATACAACTCATTAAGCGTTTCAATGGAAATAGAATAGACCAGTGTTTCTTCCAATGTTTCCACGTATTCAAAGCCTGCTTTGTTCCTATATAAATCCCACGAGCCACAAGCTACATCACCTTCCATAGAGAACCATGTCGTTATTTCTTTTCCATCGTGCAAGGTGTACGAGCGTGTCATTCCCTTCTCTATGAAGTGGACTTGCCTATCAAATTGTCCTGCACGGATAATAAGTGTTTTGACAGGAAACACTTGCTTTTCAAAACCATGTGCCAATGTCGCCAATGCTTCATCTGAAACCGGATAATAAACTCTTATTGTTCTGACAATATTCTCCATACTAAAATATCCCTTTTTACAAAGGTATAAAACAAGGAAGAGTTTGCGAAACTTGCGTAACATATTTGTCATATATAGATTGCAAAATCTAGTATTTCTAAAGAAAATAAAGGATGAATGGCTATTTTTTATGTTATAAAACACATTTCTCGCAAACATTTCGTATCTTTGCAACGTTATAAGATAAAAGAAAGATGTAAAAACCCGCTTTCCGAAACGCGGAGAGCACAAAAAGATGAGAATTATGAAAAAGAATGCAAATGAAATTTTTATGTTACAGTACCAAATCAAACGCTATCAGGCAATGGGTAATGGAACAATGTGTCAAACACTGAACGGTAAACTACAAAAGCTGCTTGCAAAGCAGTCACTCGTAACCATGTAAAAAAACACCTTTAAATACAATGAATAAAGGGCAGGGAACTTTTCAGTTCTCTGCCCTTTTTCTTTTTTATCCATCTATACTAATGGTTAGCACCAACAACAAACTCACTTTGCATCCTTATCTCCCTACCGTCAACCGAAATTCCTTGTAGGGTAATTATATATATTCCGTTCATATCCGAAGTATAAAAGTTGAGTGTACCCATAGCGGAAGTTATCTCCGGATTCCAATAAAGTGTATGCCGAAAATCCGGTAAGCGAGAACCGGCTTGTTTCTCTGAATTGTATGATGGAGCAACAAATGCGATTCTCTTTTGTGGAAACTCATAAGAAAACATCTGTGAATTCTTATCCAAACGTATATCAGGCAATGTTCCCCGATGGGTTATAAACGAAACAATTCCATCATACAACTCCCCGCCAAAAGTATATTTGCCAGTATAACGATGTATATAGTGTATCAAACGGGCATCATAGTTCAGAATGGTTTCATGGTCATCAAACGGAATCCCGTCTAACAACACCAGTGTTTTCATATTACTGAATCTCCTTATATCCGGTTGCAGTATCCGGATGACATCTTTACCTTCCAGCTGACTGATACGTATTCCCTTGACAAATTCCACAAAAACATCCCTCACAGTCCTGAAACGAACATACTCATCCAGATTATAAGTGGAAGCGGGAACAAAATCATAAAGTTGTTGCAATATACTCTTGCTATACGAAGAATCTACCGGCAAAAGAGAATGTAATTGCGCGCTGAAACCACGCTCTATCAAGTCTTCTTTCCGAAATGACACACAGACTTTAGGAAGTTTTTCCGCCAACACCCCGACAAAAGGAGAAATAAGCTCCAATCGGCAGGGACTTTCCTCCTCCGGTAATGCAGTTAATACAATCTCCTGCATATCCGTTATTCCGGTCGTATAAAAAGCATAAATAGCGTCAGCCTTAGCTGTCCGCCAAAGACACGAATATCCTTGCCCACACATGCCAGACGTGCATTTACATTGTCAGCAGGCGCTCCCATCAGCTGCCGGTTACAATATGCCCTTCACACTCTGCAGCAAATGACCGTTCCGGAACACTTGTATAGTTCTTCTGCCCGTCGGCTGATATTGGAAACCCCTTTAGCACATAGTCTTTTCGTACTACGGACAAAGTAAGCTCCTTGACATCAGCAGGCAGATTGGGTAATGTCAAGGCTACTTTACTCCGGTTCCCATAGACCGATTTATCTGTCCATAAGTCCGCTCCGGAAAGCTGATTGCCGGAAGCTTGTGAAACGGTAATGGAATCCGTGAAAAGTTCCACATTATCCTCCTCTGTTGTCTGAACAGTATTAAGCAAGGCTATATACTTCTTTGGGAAACAAGCCATAGGATAGTTCCTCATATAACGCGTATATGCCGTCAGTTGGTAAGCTCCGGTATGCATGACTTGCGGAAGTCTGATACGTCCCCATCCATTCCCGTTCTGCAAGTCGATTTTACCTTGTGCGTATACCAGCTTCGTGTCACTTATCTCTACATAAGCTACTTTGCTTAATACGCTTCCACGAGACAAGGAATCCGTCACACAAACTTTTATCCACAAATCTTCTCCAGCCACATAGCAGTCCTTGTCTGTATAAATACGCATATTCTCAACAATTTGAGCGTGTAATCCCAATACAAGAACCCAACCTATAATACAAAATATCACTCTCTTCATATCATTTCAATATTAATTCATTTCATCCGGCCAGAAGGAAGGCTTTTCCAAGCTGGCACCTAAATAGCGTACGTCTGTACAACCTCCGGAAACCCATGCATAACCTACCATCAATGGATAAGCAATAGCATATCCCATCACATATAAATCCATGTACGAATCTGCCCAACCTCTAAATTCTTGGCAATAACCGTCAGGAAACCTATAATATATATCATCGGCAGAAATGAAAATACGATATTTTGCCACATTCATGCTAACTCCCACATAACCAACTACATTTTTGCCTGAATTGTTGCAAATAATATTCGTAGGAAGTTCTGAAGGCTGAGGAATAAACAATCCACCCATTTCTTCATTGATTTTTATTTTCTCCTGATAATATTCGTACTCGCCCCTCGAAATCTTACGCTGTTTCACCAAAGTGCTATAATGATGAAAGACACGGTTATTATCTGCCTTTATAGAATAGAGCCACTTATCCTTCAATTGAGTATCCTTATTTGTTCCTATATTACCTACTATGATTTTAGCCGACTTATCATGACACCATCCCCGTGCATATGATGTAGCATCAAAATCAACCACCTCATCAGTGGTAGGGTCATAACGGAACTTGGGATTATATACTGCCCTCACTTCCCAATCTTCCTCGTAACTCCAGAAATAACATCCGCCATCTTCACTCCGCATAGAAAAGCGGATAGAGATGTCACCGTATTTTTCCGGTTGCTCGTAGGTAACGTCATTTATTGTTTCTGTCTCCAATGGATATTGAGGCTCCGAAGTATAAATATCCCCTTCATACACAATTTTCAGACTATAGCTGGCATCTTTATTCAAAGAGCCAATTACAACTTGGTATTTTCCATCTCCCAAAGAAGTGCCATTAAAACAAGAACCATCACTTCCTACTACACTGACTTCTGCATCTATCTTGTTATAATCCTGAGGAATTCCTTCTACATTCAAAGGAAAGGAACAGCTCAAGGAAAAAACGACTGTACTATCTGATATGATGTTACCTTCAACTATAAGCACCCTCGTACTACTCTCCGGCAAGTGCGCATTGAATTTATCCACACAACTGCCAATAGTGAGCCACAACAAGCATATCCATGTTACTATATATTTTGCATTATTCATCGCTTTTTCTTATTAAAACAGATTGATTTCAACTGGCCAGAAGGAAGGCTTTTCCAAGCTGGCACCTAAATAGCGTACGTCTGTACAACCTCCAGAAACCCATGCATAACCTTTGAATCCCGTACGTGGGTCCGGGTCCGGATATGCAATGGTATACCCCATCAAGTATAAATCTAAAAATGTATACTCTTCTTTCAGCCCTTTCGCTCCCTGACAATACCCCTCAGGAAGCCTATATTGTATATCATCTGTAGAAATGAAAATGCGATATTCCGCCACATTCAAACTGACACCAACATATCCAATGGCCTGTTTATTTGAGCTTTCACATCTAATGTTCGACGGCAATTCCGAAGGCTGGGGAACAAACAACCCGCCCATCTCCTCATTAAGCTTTATTTTCTCCTGATAATATTCATATTCACCCTTCGAAATCTTACGTTGTTTCACTATAGTACTGTAATAGCAAGAAAAACGAATATCGTCTGCTTCAATGGAATAGAGACACTTATCCTTTACACGATTATCCTTGTTTATTTCCATATTACCTATTATTATCTCGGACGATTCACTATGACACCATCCGCGTGAGTATGGTCTAGCATCATAATCAACGATCTTATCTGTTTCGGGGTCATAAGCACACATAGGATGTATACGGCCCTCACCTCCCAATCTTCTTCATAACTCCAAGAATAACATGCAGCATCTTTGCTTTGCATAGAGAAACGGATACTGACATCACCATACTCCCCTTGCTGTTCGTAGGTGACATCGTCTATGCTTTCCGTTCCTATCGGATATTGAGGTTCGGAAGTATAGATATCTCCCTCATAGACAATCTTCAAGCTATAGCGGACATCCCTATGCAATGTTCCGACAGCAACCCGGTACTTTCCATTACCCAACGCAACACCCCTAAAACTGGAGCCATCCTCACCGGTTACACAAACTTCAGCATCCACCTTATTGAAATCAGGAGGAACCCCTTCCACATCCAAGGAAAAGGAACGGCTCAAAGAAAACACGACAGCACTATCCGATATTATACTACCTTCAACTATGAGAAGGCCGATACTACTTTCCGGCAAGTGGGCATTGAACTTATCCACACAATTACTAAGGAACAACCATAACGGACATATACATATCACCCAATATACTTTATTCTTCATACCCTTTCAGAATTTAATATTATAAGTAACAAAAGGAATGGGAGCACCGAATATGGACATCTTGTATCCTTGAATCCTACCCTCCTCGGACACAAAATAGACAGAGTACACATTCTTCCTTCCGGTCAGGTTATAGATACCGAAAGAAAGGGAACTGTGGGTCAACAATGTCAGGTGGTGACTGGGTTCAATATTGAACGACAAATCCATACGGAAATAGTCGGGAACACGATAACTGTTACGGTCGGTATAGTAAACCTGCATTTTCTTCAAACCCTGGTCGTAGTATTGCCCGGCAGGAATTGTGGTGGGACGGCCCGTACTGTAATCCATATTGAAAGACATGCTGTAACGGCGGGTAAACTTGTAATTGCCTACAAGCTTGAAGTCATGCGGCTTGTCATACTCGGTCGGATACCATTCTCCACCATTGATGGGACGGGCTATGCGCGGATCATTCTGACGCAAGAAAGTGCGCGAATAAGTATAGCTCATCCACCCGTTCAGTTTTCCAGCCGGTTTTTTCACCTGGAATTCCACGCCGTAAGCATATCCCTCCGTATTGATGACATCCGTCTCCAGATGGTGGTTCATCAGGATTTGGGCGGAACTGCGATAATCCAGATAATCAATCAGCTTTTTGTAATATCCTTCTACAGATAATTCCAGAAGTTGCCCCGGCGTATTATAGTAGGCGCCTGCCGCCACCTGCCAGCCACGTTGAGGCTTGATATTGGGGTCGCTCAGCTTCCAGGTATCTGTAGGAGACATAACGGCAGTATTCGATACCTTATGGATATACTGCCTCATCGTATTGAAACCGGCCTTTACGGAAAAATCATCTGTAAAGGCATAACGTGCCGACACTCTGAATTCCGGTCCGTGATAGGTCTTGATGACCTTTCCATTCCCCGCCGTGATAGAATCCGCCACCGAAGACATGGAGGCAGTATACCTTCCTGATATGTATAGTAAGTGCACGGTCCCAAAGCATTGAGCATGGAATAGCGTATACCCGCATTGATGGAGAGCCTGGAAGTTATATCCCATTCATCCCCTATATAAACGGCACTTTCCAGTGCTTTATCCTTTTGCAGTTCATCATATCTTACCAGCGAATTAGGCCCCACCGGCTCGTAGGTCCCGGAATTCACATTATACAGCTGGCTCATCAAACCGAAGTTCACCGCATGGCTATTGCCGGCTTGATAAAGAAGTCCGCTTTTCCAAACCATTGGTTAATGGCAAAAGACAGCCGTGCGGCAGACGCTTCCTCCACCGTTTCATCATTTCGGTAATCGTAGTGGTCATAACCGAAAGAGAAGTTTCCGGTCAGCTTTTCTGCAAAGACGGTCCTCCAGTTTGCCGAGAAATTCATATTGTTGTAGGCATACTTCTCATTGTCATTAAAGGCAAAACGGTCGTGACTATAATAGCCATAGACATTCAGCTTGTTGCGCTCGTTCACCGTATGCGAGAAGACAGTCCCCAAATCATAGAAACCGGCTTTCCCATCACGATACCCGCTTTTGTTGGGCAATGTCTTCATTATCCAGTCCGAATAGGTCGTACGTCCACTCAGCAGAAGGGAAGTCTTTTCCTTAATGATGGGAATCTCGAGATTCAACTTACTGGTCACAAGCCCGATACCTGCAGAACCGGTAAACTTTTCCTTGTTCGCCTCCTTGCTGGTGATGTTCAGTACGGAAGCGATACGCCCGCCATACTGGCTGGGGATACTGCTCTTATAAGTTCCGCATCCTTTATCATGTCCGAATTAAAAGCCGTGAAAAAACCGAAAAGATGATTGGGGTTATAAATCGTTCCGTTATTGAAAAGAAGCAGGTTCTGGTCAGCGGCACTCCCACGCACATTGTAACCGCTTGATGCCTCCCCCACTGTCTTGATGCCGGGAAGTGTCTGTATCATCTTCAGCACATCCACCTCACCCATAGCCGTAGGAATGTTTTTCAGCAGGGCAGGCTGCAGCTTCTCCATTCCCAACTGCACACTTTTCACGTTCTGTATACGCCCCGAAACAATAAGCACCTCATCCAGCATATGGTCTTCCTCTTCCAACTCGATATGGACAATGCCTTCACCATAAAGCATAAATTGCCGATGGGTCACTTTGATATTCATCCCACTGATTTCAAGAATATTATAGCCTGCAGGCAGGTCAATGGTAAATTCCCCCTGACGGTTGGTCGTCGTAGCTACCCACGGCTCTCGATGAATGATGTTGATACCATCCAGATTCTGGCCGGTCTTAAAGTCAGAAACTCTTCCGGTCAAAGTTATCATATCTCCGGGGGCAGGCTTGTACTTGTTTCCTATCTCATAGACCTTGTTTTCTGAAGAAGACTTCACAATAGGAATGTATGAAGGCAATAGTTCCTCATCCGTCTCCAACTTTTCCCCCATCAATACCGGTGGCAGCGAGGTGGCCAGAAAAACCTCCGGCAAGACAAATATTCTGTCACCATAAACCGTCACCTTATAGATAGTAGCTGCCAAAGCCTCTCTCAAGTACTCGGCAGTGGGGTTCTTCACCTCTGCCCGCTTCACTTTAAAAGGAACCGTTATCGTTGTATAAATACGGCAAGACGTGCCCTTTTCTACTGCATCCATCAATTCGAATATGGAAATGCTGTCCATAGCCATCTGTTGCTGTGCAAACATGCCGAAAGGCGACAATAGGAGGAAAAAGGCTACTGTATATTTAAGATTATGTGCTTTCATATTATTTTCCATGAATTAAGGAATCAATATATTCCGTTAACCGAGTCATTGCCCGGACACCGCCATCTTCCTTGAAGTCCAGCCGCTCTTTCCGGCAATAAGCCTTCAACTGCTTCTTGTATGTAGGAAAAGTTTCAAGAAACCCGAACGGGAAGTTATCACATAATCGGTTCCGCCACTGCGAAGACTGAAATAGCTCTTTTTCTTGAACCGGCTGTAATAAAGATCGTTTTTCTTCACCTGAGACTCCATTGTGGATACGATATACTGTGTCAGGCACATTTGCGACTATCATATAGCAACGCAGCGAAACAGTCACCCTGCGGTACAAACTTCTGTCCTTCTATGACAAAATAATCCACTTTCCGCATATCTACCTGCAAGGTTATCCGTTTCTCCGGAGTAACCACAATCAGACTCTTTTTATAGGTATCATAACGGAGCTGCAAATCCGAGTAAAGCCATCTGCCATAACAGACAGCCCCCTCGCGAAATTCATCCGTATTCCAATAGGGATGGTTAAGATACTTCTGCTGGTTATAATTTTCCTCTGCCTTACCGGAGTAAAGAGCAGCATAATCTCCTGCCGCTTTTCTGAATTCATCAAAAACGGCTTGTTGTGCACAAACCAAAGATGGAAAACATAGGACGCATAGTAGCGTGTAAAGGTGTGTTTTTCGCATATATGTGAAGTGTTATAGGTGAGGATAATCACAAATATAACATTTCACTTTTAAAAATAAAATTATTATTATATATAATTCAAATAAAAACAAAAAATAGAGCCATAATCGGATGCTAAACACAAAGCTAAACATTTAGCATGCAAGCAGAAGCACATTACAATAAGATTAAAGCACCATTCATCCTCCACCATCAATTATACTTACATATATTTATAAAAAAACGATACAGCACAATCGCTCAAGCCGCAACAATATCCTTCCCGAAAGGAGTCAATGCCAGCCCTGCCAGCTTAAAGTGTTGGATACCGAAAGGAATGCCTATAATGGTGATGCACAGCAATAACCCGAATCCCAAGTGCGAAAGGCAAATCCAAATGCCGCCCAAGAATATCCAAAGAATATTCATCAGCACATAGAGGCAACCGTTGGAACGTTCCCCGCTACGAACCTCTTTGCCGAAAGGCCACAAGGCAAGGCTTGCCATTTTCAAGGTCTGCATACCGAAAGGGATGCCAATAATGGTGAACATCATCAATAAACTTGCAATAAGATACTCCACAGCAGTGATGATACCTCCAAACATCAACCACAAAATATTCATAAAACAGCCCATAGCTTTCCTTTTTTTAATACTGAACACAAATATAGCATTATTTATTTGAATGGTCCGTCTCCCAGTCACTAAATTCAAAACTCAGTTGTTCCCAGACTCCCTTCTCCTCCTCTTCACGGGGATTGGAAACGGAAAGTCCAATCAAACGGATAGGATGATGTTCATAATCCACTTCCTGCAGCAACTGCTTTGCCAAAGGCAGAATCACGTCAAGGGCACCCAGCTCCTTTGTTTGGGTCATACTGCGGGTAATCTGGCTAAAATCATGAAACTTGATTTTCAGCGTCAGCGTATTCCCGCGGAAATTGGTGTGCTCCAGTCGCCCCACCAGCTCCACTGCCGCATGGTACAGCTCTATAATGACGGATGAACGCTTGCTGATGTCCTTCTCCAACGTATGTTCGCAACCCACAGACTTGCGGATGCGGACAGCCTCTACCGGACGGGTATCGATGCCACGGGCAAAATCATAATAGACTGTCCCCACTTTGCCAAATTCGCGGGTCAGCATCTCCAAAGACTGCATACGCAGCTGTTCCCCGTTGTGAATCCCCAAAGTGTGCATCTTCTTCGCCGTTACCGGTCCCACTCCCCAGAAACTTTCAATGGGCAGCCGGGCAACAAAGTCCAGTGCCTGGGCAGGATGTATGGTGCAAAGCCCGTCCGGCTTGCGGTAGTCCGAGGCTATCTTGGCAAGAAACTTATTATAGGATATGCCGGCAGAAGCCACCAGATTCAACCTCTCCCGCACCTTCCGCTTTATCTCCTTCGCGATGTCTACAGCCAATGGAATGCCCGGTTTATTCTCCGTCACATCCAGAAAAGCCTCGTCCAGCGAAATGGGCTCGATGACATCCGTATATTCATGAAAGATTTCGTGTATCTGGCGGGAAACGGATTTGTAGACTTCCATCCGTCCCGGGATAAAGATAAGTTGGGGGCACAGCCGCTTTGCCTTCAGTGACGACATGGCAGAACGCACCCCGAAACGCCGTGCCTCGTAACTGGCTGCCGCCACTACTCCCCGTTCCTCCGCATGACCCACGGCAATGGGCTTGCCCCGCAATGCAGGATTATCACGCTGTTCTACGGAGGCGTAGAATGCGTCCATATCGATGTGTATAATTTTTCGTCCGGTCATTCTTCTTTCAACTCCCCGATACAAAGATACACTAATTTTTCTTCATCCGAAGTATCCGCCGATAGACATAAATGAAGGCTGGTATTAAAAAGGCATCTGCAAAAATCCATGCAGTAGGTCACCAAAACACACGGCCAGATAGCCGAAAGCCGGAACAGCCAGCAGGCTGACCAGTATCCGGGCAATCATTTCCGAGACACCGGAAAGCATGGCAAGATTGGTATATCCCACCCCCTGGATAGTGTATCGCAGGATGCAGAGCAGTCCCAGAACCGGGAAAAAGGAAACGGAAATGTGCAGGAACAACTCCGTATTCTTTAAAATCTCCAACTCAGAGGCATCTACAAAGAGCAGGACAAAAGTCCTGGCACCGAACATCAGTACACAGAAAGTGAACGCCCAATAAACAATCATCATCAGGGTGCTTGCCTTGACTCCCATCCAGATACGTTCCGGCTTGCCCGCACCGTAGTTTTGCCCGCTATAGGTGGCCATTGCCATGCCCAGACTCTCGAAAGGACACATGAAAAACATCTTGATACGCATGGCTGCCGTGAATGCAGCCACACAAGCCGTACCCAAAGCATTATTGGCGCTTTGCAGCATAATGCTGCCAATGGCAGTAATGGAAAATTGCAGTCCCATGGATACGCCGATGTACATCTGTATGCGTGCCAAAGCACCGTCGAATTTCCGCTCGGCTGGCGTTGTCTTCAGAATGTCGAAACGACGCATCATATAGATGTAGCACAATATGGCCGAGACGCCTTGTGAAAATACGGTAGCGATGGCAGCTCCTGCCACTCCCCAACCCAGTACCAGAATGCAGAACAAATCGAGCAGGATATTCAGTACCGTAGAGAGAAGTAGAAACCAAAACGGCGTCTTGCTGTCACCCAATGCACGGATAATACTGGACAGCAGATTATAGAAGAAAGTAAAGGGAACCCCGATAAACGTGACAAGCAGGTAATAATAGGCTCCCGTGAATATGTTCTCCGGCGTACTCATCATGTGCAGAATATCTGCACAGTAAATGCTGGTAACCACGGCAATGACAACAGACATCACCGCAGCAGCTGCAGGCTGACAGCCACATAACGGCGCATCGTGACATAATCCCGCGCACCGAACTTTTGCGCCACGGGAATGCCGAAACCTCCGCAACAGCCATTGCAGAATCCCAGAATAAGAAAAACGACCGAAGTGCTTGCCCCGACTGAAGCCAAGGCGTTGATACCCAGAAAGCGCCCCACGATGGCTGCATCCACCAATGAATAGGTCTGTTGCAGCAGATTGCCGAGCAGTAAAGGCAAAGTAAAGTTGAAAATCAACGGAAGAGCCCGTCCTTCCGTCATTTCTCTGGATGTTGCCATAAATCTAATACCTCCGAAATTGGGTGCAAAAATACGAAAAGATAGCGTTTACAGACTTGACGAAGGTCAAATTTAATAGGGAAGCTTAAGGAGAAGGAAGGCGAAGGACAAATCGTTCCATTATGGGGAAAATATTATTCCACCACTGGGAAAAATCGTTCCACCATGGTGGAACGATTTTTCCTCCACGATGGAACGATTAAATCTATGCAGATTCGGAGCTTAGTATTTACACTCGCGAATTATCTCTATCAGCTGCCGGAAATCTTCGGGATGAACATCTCCGATATTGCCGATACGGAAAGTGTCGGCTTGCGAAATCTTTCCCGGATAGATGACAAATCCACGCTCTTTCAGTTGTGTGTAGAAAGTTTTGAAGTTGAAATCGGCATGAGGATAGAGGAAAGAAGTAATAACGGGCGATTGAATCTCGTCCGGCAGCAACGTTTGGAAACCGAGGGAACGCATGCCGTCCACCAGCACGCGGTGGTTCTCGCAATATCTGTTGTGACGGGCCTCCACACCGCCCTCCTCTGCCAGTTCGTCCATGGCTTGCTTGAAGGCGCGGACCACGTGTGTGGGAGAAGTAAAACGCCATTTGCCATGTCCTTTCTCCATGGCTTCCCATTGGTCGTAGATGTCGAGAGAGAGTGACTTGGAGACGCCCTTGCAGTGCAACAGCTCGGAACGGCGGGCGATGATGAAGCCAAACCCCGGAACACCCTGGATGCACTTGTTGGCACTGCTGATGAGGAAGTCTATGCCAGTTCGTGTACATCGAGGGGAACACCGCCGAAGCTGCTCATGCGTCTACAATCAGTTTCTTGCCGTGCATCTTGACGAGGTGGCTATCTCCTTGAGGGGATTGAGCACGCCGGTAGTGGTTTCGCAATGCACCACGCAACGTGGGTGATTTCGGCATTGTGCGAAAGATAGTCGTCGACGTAGCTGACGGAGACTTGCTCTGTTTCGTCAAAAGCAAGCATGTCGTACGAGATGCCGTGATACTCGGCGATGTTGCCCATGCGGTCGCCGTAGGCGCCGTTGCTCAGTATGAGGAGTTTGTCGCCAGGCTTGATGACGCTACCGATGACGGCTTCCACACAATACGTGCCGCTGCCTTGCAGGAGGATGGAAGTATAGTCGCCGGTATGCTGGGTGGCGAGGGAGACGAGGGACTTGCGGATTTCTTCCACAATGTGGAGGTTGTAGTCTTCGTCCCAGGTACACCAGTCGGTCAGCATGGCTTCCTTGACGGTTTGTGAGGTAGTAAGGGGGCCGGAGGTAAGGAGAATGTAGGGTTTCATATGCATTGAGTTTTTAAGTTTATACGTTTATAAGGGTTACAAAATCTCAAGTTTACGGTTTATCTCGGCGATGACTGCGGGGAGCTCGGCAATGGTATCGACCACATAGTGGGCACCGGCGGCAAGCATGCGGCGGCGGACATCGGCCTTACGGGCTTCGAGCTCATCGGCAGGCAAGGAGGAGACTTCCTCTTGTGTCAGTCCAGTTCGTTACTGCCGAGGACTACGCCGACGGTCCATGCTTTGGCATTGATACCCTCCTTGATGTCGGCGATGGTGTCGCCATACTTCAACACACAATCTACGGAGGGGATGGCGAAGTCTGCCATATTCTTATATATCATGTAGGGAGCAGGACGGCCTGCAGGCAACCCGTCGGGAGTGACGCAATTATCTACCGCATAGCCTTTGGCTGTGGCGGCAGGCAGCACAACATCCATCATAGAGCGGGTATAGCCGGTGGTGGAGCCAATGCGGATACCTTGCGCACGCAGTGCGGAAATCGTTTCCACCACACCGGGAATAGGGTCGGTATAATCTTCGAGCGAGGCAAACAACACCCGTTGGAATTCGGCATAACGTGCCTGCACGTCTTCCTCACCAGCGGGACGGCCGAATTTCCGTTCAAATTCCGCACGGACACGCTCTATATCGAACAGCGCACGGATTTCTTCTACTTTGGTCAGCCCCATGTGCGCACGTGTTTCGGCAGCAGTGACGGGAACGCCGATGGCCCGAAAGCTCTCGACAAAGGCGGCGACGGGAGCAAAGCAACCGTAATCGACGGCAGTTCCTGCCCAGTCCATAATGATACATTCAATTCTTTTCATACGATATATTATTATTATTCAGTCTCAAGAAGCAAGGAATTGCCCGGCCGGGACCAACGGCGCAAACGGAAAAGGGAAGAGCCCAACGGTCCCGAAGCATTCTCCTTGCGATAGCGCTGCACCAGGTAGACAGCCGAGCATAGGAAAGCCACGCTGCACACAATGCCGACATAGCCCGACATCAGGTTATAGAAATCCAGCCAGTTGATGTCCGGATTGAAGAATTCCTTGAATACCAATACCACCACCGTACCGGTATACCCGATAAAATCGAGTGTGACAATAAAGAACCCCACATTCCCCTTGATGCGGAAGCAGGCGATGAAACGCTCGAAGAACAACGTCTGGAAGCTGAGGTAAACAGTATAGAGCGACAAACTCTGGAGGAACAGCCACGTCATGGGTGGCAGTTGCAACCCATCGTAATTGAAGGCCACGAATCCCAAGGTCGCTGTGCCGCACGTCACAAGCACCAGCAGCAGGCACAGCACCTTTATATTACTCCTCACCGCGGACATCAGCCCGAAAAGCAACAAGATAATCAGTGTCACCACCGCATCTACCTTGGCAAATGCCCACGACGACAGCTCCGCCGCCTCCACATCCAGAATCTTCACCAGGAAGTCCTCCTTGATGTCCTGCAAGACGGTGATGAACAAGTTTGCCGCAAACAGCATCAGCAATACCGGCATGAAGCTCTTGAAGAGGTCCGCACGCGCCCTGCCGTCCAGCGTCACCCGTTCCGAGCGTAGTGCCCGGTCTGCCGCGGTAGGTTGCGGCATTCTCGTCATCAGCCAGCCCAGCAACGACAGCAGCGGGAAGGCAAAGGCACCGATAAAGGCAGGCATCCAGAACTCACTGATGTGGAGATGCTCCATCACAAACAGCCCGACGGACTTTGCCGTGCCCGAACTGATGGCAATGCTCAGCCCCATTAGGCTCGCCAGCAGGTCCGTCACCCGCCGCCCCTCGAGGAAACTGAAAATCACTCCCCACATGCATCCCAACGAAAGCCCGTTGAAGAACAGCGCAAAGACATTCAGCGGTCGGGGCAACGCTCCGAACAGCACCAGCGAAAGCTCGGCCACCGCCACCGAGAGGATGATGAACTTCAGACGGTTCTCCTTCTTCAGTTCCGAAATTACCTTGATGCCAATCAGCTTGGAAATAAAATAGCCGGAAATCTGCACGGTGCTGGTTGCCGTCTTGTAATCCATCCCGAAGAAGTCGAGCCCGTCGAAGCCCGCAGCCGTAAACGGCTTGCGCAGCGCATAGACCAGTGAATAGGAGAGCAAAGCCGCTCCACCCGCCCAAAGGATGAATAAGGCATCAGCCAGTCTCTTGCTCTGTATTATCTGTTTTTTCTCACCGTTGAACATAGTGTGTCGTTTAAGTTGGTTCTTGATTTCGGCGGCAAAGATAGAGGCGGGTGCTGACAGCAAAAATGAATTTCCATTATTAATAAACTTCATGAGATGCTCCACTCGGCGCAGGAAGTGTACAATTACAGCGGCATCTACATCAGTTACAGCCTCTCTTCCTCCTCCAATGCCTTAAAGGTAGAGCCTTACCTGATAACCCCTGCCGACAGCAACGACCACGTCAAAGTGGTGCACATGAGCGCCTACAACACCACCCACTTCGGCACTGCTGTCTTCAACAACCACCAGAATGCCTATATCTTCTTCAACGAACGCGAGGCGCCCCAACTGGCCTTGTTCACCATCTACCTGCAACTGCCCATGTACGACTTTCCCCACCTGCTCAAAGGGCTCTACCTCTGTCTGGACTACAACCGCAACCCCATAGCCCGCCGCATCCTCTTCATCAAACACTCGGACAGCACCTCCATGGACGACTTCCTGGAACTGAAAGGCCAGCTCATCCCCCAAGACCAGCTGACCGACGAGCAACGCCCCTACTACAACTACACCTGCCAGCCGGGCGACTTCATCAAAACCTGCTCCGTCCCCTCTCCCCTGCTGAACGAGAAAGACCTGGAACGGGAGAAGCGGATGCTGGAAATCTAAGACAGCCCGGACAGTCCGGGAATTTTCACTTTGCAACCAAGTTGCATCTCCTTTCCGCTACCTTTGCTGCAGAAAATAGAAAATAGGAGGAAACAATATGAGTTGCAAATGCTGCTGCACACACGGACATACAGCGATACAAGAAAAAAGAAACAGTCTGCTGAAAGATTATTGGAGAATCATCCTCTCCGCCCTATTGCTCTTCGGAGGGCCCATCCTGAATGCTACTGACACCACCTTCTTCAAGGGAGAGTATGTACCTTTTATATGGTACTTGCTTGCCTATCTCCCCGTAGGCCTCCCGGTGATGAGGGAAGCCTGGGAAAGCATCCTGCAAAAGGACGTGTTCAGCGAATTCACCCTTATGTCCATCGCCACCCTCGGCGCCTTCTATATAGGCGAATATCCCGAAGGCGTTGCCGTCATGCTCTTCTACTCCTTGGGAGAGCTCTTTCAGGACAAAGCCGTAGACAAAGCCAAGCGTAACATCAGCGCCCTGCTCGACGTACGTCCCGAAACGGCAACGGTCATCAGAAACGGCAGTACACTTGTCGAAGCTCCCCAACGTGTGCAGGTAGGCGAAACCATCGAAGTAAAAGCCGGAGAGCGCGTCCCCCTGGACGGAACGATGCTGGACGAAGTTGCCGCCTTCAACACCTCCGCACTGACGGGAGAAAGTGTTCCCCGCAACATCCGCCAGGGCGGGGAAGTGCTTGCCGGAATGATTGCGACCGACAAAGTCGTACGCATCCAAGTCACCAAACCCTTCGAGAAAAGTGCTCTTTCCCGTATATTGGAACTGGTGCAGAATGCCTCCGAGCGCAAAGCGCCGCAGAACTTTTCATCCGTAAGTTTGCCCGTATCTATACGCCCACCGTCACCGGACTGGCGGCATTGATTGTACTGCTCCCCTTCCTCTATTCGCTGGCAGATGCACAATTCTCGTTCATCTTCAATGACTGGCTATACAGGGCATTGGTCTTTCTGGTTATCTCCTGCCCGTGCGCCCTCGTCGTAAGCATTCCGTTAGGCTACTTCGGAGGCATCGGCGCCGCCTCCCGCCTGGGTGTCCTCTTCAAAGGTAGCAACTACCTCGATGCCATCACCCAAGTCGACACGGTGGTATTCGACAAGACGGGTACGCTGACCAAAGGCACCTTCGATGTACAATCCTGCCAGGCACAACCGGGAGTTACGGAAGAGAAGTTGATACAGCTTGCCGCCTCGGCAGAGCGAAACAGTACGCACCCCATAGCCAAAGCCATCGTAAGCTATGCCAAACAAAGAGATATAGAGCTGATTGCCACAACGGACGTTACGGAGATTGCCGGCCACGGACTGCAAGCCACTATGGATGGAACGCGTGTCCTGGTGGGCAACACCCGCCTGCTGACTAAGTTCGGGATAGAATATCCCGATGAATTGTCATCAATTGTCGATACGATTGTGGCCTGCGCCATCGGAACAAAATATGCCGGTTATCTGTTGCTATCAGACACATTAAAGGAAGATGCCGTCAACGCCGTCAAAGAATTAAAAGCTTTAAATATCAATAATATTCAGATATTATCGGGAGACAAACAAGCCATTGTTACTAACTTTGCAGAAAAGCTAGGCATCACCCAGCATACGGAGACCTGCTGCCGGACGGAAAGGTGAAGCACATCGAGCACTCCGCAGCAACCCTGCCAACCGAATAGCCTTTGTGGGCGACGGCATCAATGATGCCCCGGTTCTTGCCCTTAGCCATGTGGCATCGCCATGGGCGGACTTGGCAGCGATGCCGCCATCGAAACCGCCGATGTAGTGATACAGACAGACCAGCCTTCGAGAGTGGCCACCGCCATTCATGCGGGCAGGCAAACCCGCCGGATTGTCTGGCAGAACATCTCGCTGGCTTTCGGAGTGAAGCTGCTTGTCCTCATCCTCGGTGCCGGTGGAATCGCCACACTTTGGGAAGCTGTCTTTGCCGACGTAGGCGTCGCCTCATTGCGATAGTGAACGCCATACGCATACAGAAACTTATTAAATAGAAAAAATGGAAGAAAAGAAATATTTGGACCTATTGGCCAAAAGGGACATACAGCCCACTGCCATCCGCATCCTGGTATTGCGCACCATGATGCAGGCAGGCCGTTCCGTCTCATTGCTCGACCTTGAAACCATGCTGGATACGGTGGACAAATCCACCATCTTCCGTACCCTTACCCTATTCCTCTCCCATCATCTGATACACAGTATAGATGACGGGACGGGTTCCTTCAAGTATGCCGTGTGCAGCGACAGTTGCTCTTGCGACGTAAGCGACCTGCACACCCATTTCCATTGCGAGAAATGCAACAAAACCTTCTGCTTCACCAACATTCCCACTCCGGTGGTGAAGCTGCCTCAAGGATTTACACTGAACAGCATCAACTATGTACTGAAAGGCATTTGTCCGGACTGTGCAGCAGAAGTCAACCGGGAGGCTTAGTTAAAAAATAAAAATCCATGCAGTCATTCATGTTCTTCTCTATCCTTAAGAAATAACATTGAGACAAACACATGGATACAAAAGCTCTTGTCACTTTATGCCAGAAGGGAAACGGGCAGGCCTTGAGCCTGCTCTACGAAAACTATTCAGAGAAAATGCTGAAAGTATGCCTACGCTATATTCCCGACCCAACGATAGCCCAAGATCTTCTTCACGACGGTTTTGTCATCATATTCACTTCCATTCATTCGCTGCGCAACCCGGAGAAACTGGAATACTGGATGAAAAAGATTATGAGAAACCTGGCACTGCAATACCTCAACCATGCCAATGCCAACCCCACCATCCCATTGACAGATATTCCGGAAGAGGAAGAGCCTGCTGAAAATCCTTTTTGTCCGGATTTCATTTCGTACGATAAGATGCTGGATATAGTGGAGAGCCTTCCGGAGGGCTACTGCAAGGTATTTAAACTGGCAGTACTGGAAGGATTGTCCCACAAAGAAATCGGAGATTTACTGGGTATAGCGCCACACTCCTCTTCCTCCCAATTGTTCCGGGCGAAAATTTTACTTAAAAAGATGCTGGCAGGATACCGTGTATTCATTGTTTTGACAGTATTGCTTCTCTTTCCAACGCTGTATGACTATCTGTACAGAGAGAAAAAGAGTATCAGGGAAAACCGTTTGTCCAAAGTTTCTTCCAGGCAAGCCGGGAGTACGCAACAAACAAAGAAAACCGATACTCCCCGAACCGACGAACAATGCTATACCAAAGAAAATCTGAACAAAAGTGAACGAATCATCCCTCCCGTTCCAGTTTCCACAGAATGGCCCCTTGCCATACCCACAATGAAAGATAGTATCCACAAATATCCCATACCTTCTCCATTCACCGGACAGACCATCACCAACCGACAGATGGCTTTCGTCTTCTCCCCTTCCCTGATGCCGCCAACCCGCAAGAAGAAATCCGGAAAATGGAAGTTGATGCTGGCAGGTTCACTCGGACCGCAACTGGCACAGAACTTATATAAGCTGATTGCCACTCCACATACCGACGGCATTTCAAGTGACTTCCCTCAACAAGTCAGCACGTGGGAAGAGTATTATTCTTATCTGCACACCCGCTATCAGCAGGGTACTCTGGGAAAAGATTCCATCGGACTCATGCAGATTGCCCAGAATAACAGCGGCAGGATTGTTGAGAACCAGCAACATCATGCCCCCATCGTCGTGGGACTCTCTCTCAGCAAGAAATTGAATGAGCGTTGGAGTCTGGAAACCGGATTGCAATATACGCTTCTCAGGTCGGAGTTCACTACCGGCGAAGCATTCCGCATTCAAGACAACCAGAAGTTGCATTATATCGGCATTCCTCTCCGGCTTTCCTACCGTTTCTGGCATTACAAACGTTTCTCCAGTTATGCCACGGCAGGCATGCAGGTGGATATCCCCATAAAAGGGACACTCCAAAGCTTCCATGTCACGGACAGTATTCCACACAAGCTCGACAGCCAGCCGGTAAGTGCTCCCTGGCAGTGGTCGGTCAACACAAGTATAGGCATACAATATCGCCTCACACCCCAGGCAGGCATCTATCTGGAGCCGACTGTAAACTATTATATCCCCGACGGCAGCCAACTGCGCACCATCCGAAAGGAACACCCGTTCACATTCACCCTCCCGGTAGGCCTCCGCATTTCCTGGTAAAAAAACGATGCGCCACGCAGTCTTTTACCCGACTGATTATCTATTTATATGGATAATCAAACTCAAGAAGGAACAAAGAACATGCAGAAACGACATACCGACCGGGAAAGCTACTTTGATGAACAGTCACAGACCAGCAAGAACTATTATATCCCCTACATAAAGGAAGTCATCGGACACATCCCCGATAAAGTGCTGGAAGTGGGCTGTGGAGAGGGAGGCAATCTGCTTCCCTTTGCCAAAGCCGGTTGCCGGGTGATGGGCGTAGACATTGATGCCATGCGAATAGAGCAAGCCAGGACCTTCTTCACCCAAAGGCATCAGCAGGGACAGTTCATTGCCACCGACATTTTCCAGCTCAAGGACAAGGCTACGAATTTTCCCCTGATTCTTCTACACGATGTGATAGAGCATATCAGAGACAAAGAACGGTTCTTCTCCGGCCTACAAGAACATTTGTCTGCCGACGGAGCTGTATTTGTAGGGTTTCCCGCCTGGCAAATGCCATTCGGAGGCACCAGCAGATAGCACACAGCCACATTGTTTCACATTTCCCTTTTCTCCACCTCCTTCCCCGCACTTTATACAGATGGATATTAAGACTATGCGGTGAGCAGGAACGCGTAATCATGGAGCTACTGGATATAAAGAGCACCGGATGCACCATCGAACTGTTCAATCGCATCGCCCGGCAAGCCAACTATCAAATCATTGACCGGAGACTGTACCTTATAAACCCACATTATAAAATCAAATTCGGCTTGTCCCCACGAAGGCTCAACGGAGTTATTGCTGCTATCCCGTACATAAGAAACTTCTTTTGTACAAGTTGCTTTTACATATTAAAGAAAGGGACTAAAACTGTTAATCACTACTGATTTCCCAGCTTTAGAATTGATTCCGAACCATCAATTTAAGATTATATATTCAGAAGAAACCATTAAATTTCTGAATAGCCCTGATGAAAGAGGGTGTGTAGAAACCCTCATAAACTAAAAAATCACCCTCGCTGCAGATGGTTGTAGCAAGGTGATTTCAATAAAAGGGGAACTTGCACTTCCTCCCTTTTAATGTTTTTACATCGTTACTTGGTTCATTACAGCCTCGTCAGGTGTCGTTCCTATTTCATCGGCAAATAATATGTGGGTGATAGACCCTCTCGGGGTCGGAGTTTCGATTTTAATTCTTTGACCTTGGTACATCTCCGGAATATCCACCAGCTTACATCTATGGGCTTCGTTATTGCCAAAACTGACATAATAATCTTCCCCTATTACCAGCTTTACAGGTTTACGTTGAGAGAAATGAGTCGGACAAACAGAGCTATCCACTTTTATATCTATCACAAAACCAAGAGCGGATGTTACCTTAGATAGTATATCAATGCTCACATTATAAGCCCTTTCTCTATCTTGGCTATATTAACACGATTAACACCACAAAGATTAGCCAATTCCTCTTGGGTCATATTTCTCTTCTTGCGAAGAATGGCTAACCGACTACCAATCCGTTCACGTTCTTTCAAAATCTTCTCTGTACATTTTCCTTCGTGAATTTTCATAAATCTGTTGCAGAATTTAAAGTGTTGCCCCCACTTCTAATAGTTATTGATTTTTGAACAGACAAAAGTAGATATTAATTTTGAATTGTAGCACATTTACTACAACTATTTTCTAAATGAATATAAAAGGTAGGGGGAGTAGAAGAAAAGAAAAAGCCCCTGAATTACTGGAATTCAAGGACTTACAAACTTCTTTTTACTATTTCCGTGGAGCTGGAGGGAATCGAACCCTCGTCCAAACGAGGAAATCATAAGCTTTCTACATGCTTATCTTTGCCTAAATTTTCGTGCAGCGGCAGAACCAAAGCCATCAACCGTTGCCTTATCCTCTAAATTTTCACCCGCGCCACGAGGCTGACACGAACTATCCCCGATTTGACTGCACCACTTTATCGGAATGCTTCGGAGCAACAGCTTCCGAGTGATGTCACGTCCCAGCACCTGGTGCCGGATTAAGCTTCAATCTACTATACTTCGATTAAGCAGCGAGAGCGTAACGAGTTTCGCCAGATAAAATTTTGAGGACTGAGATTAAAGTGCAAATCAACGACGCACTGCATGCTTACTTACCATTTCTGCCCGCTGTCAAATCCAGTCAACCCCATGACTTTGTAACGGTCTGAAATTTAAAAGATTGCGTAACTCATTGCTAAGTAGGGAGGGTGAAAAAGGATAAATGCTACTTTATTTTTCATCCTCTACCGCTTTCTTTGGCCCAAAGATACATATTCTTTTATTAGCAATCACCATATATTTACAAATATTAGCTAATACTGACTTTTCGTGATAAAAACAATAATCTTCCATACATAGAATATGTGCACCCCATTGTCATCAATGTTCAAACAGCTACCAAAGCCAGTATCCGTTGACGGAATTACCCCCTGCAAGAGGGAATATCTATCTTCTGTAATGGATATTTGCACAAAAGAGATGGGAAGTTAACGGAAAAAGTCTCTGAAGTTAACTGAAAAACCGGAAAGAATTAAGGAAGCAATCTATCCCAAACTTTGGTTTTTCCATACCCAACCTTGGGATGTCTAAACCAAGGTTTGGTTTAGACATCCAAGGTTGAAAAGAAAGTTCTTCCGTACAAGCAACAATTCCGCCAACAGATTCCTATTATATAAATACACCCTCGTTTAACAGATGTAGCCGTAATACTTGTATACACCGCGACTGCATCTACTTTTCAGGTTATTATAGTGTTCTCTCTTTCTTTTTAAAAGTGAATGATATGTTTCGTCTAATAATGATTTGAATTCCCCGGTAGCGTCTTGGAGGATATTTTTAGTAAGAGGAAGACCCTTCGGACAATAAAAGCCGATACTTCGGACTATTTTATCCCTTTATTTCACACATTAGCCGTATTTTTGTCAATAAAAAAAACAATAATAACCAAGAGATTTTTAGAACATATCATGAAGAACCTTATTGCCCTAACCCTGCTGCTTGGAGGAAGCACACTGCTCTGCGCACAAAAGCCTGCCAAAACACCGGCAACCTACAAGCCGGTGAAAAGTGAAATGTACCGCAAAGGTTGGATAGACTTCAACAAAAACGGAGTGAAAGACGTGTACGAAGACCCCTCCGCCCCGCTCGAAGCACGCATCGAAAACCTGCTGCAACAGATGACGCTGGACGAAAAGACCTGCCAAATGGTCACCCTCTACGGCTACAAACGCGTACTGAAAGACGACCTCCCCACCCCCGAATGGAAAGAGCTGCTCTGGAAAGACGGTATCGGCGCCATCGACGAACACCTGAACGGCTTCCAGCAATGGGGGCTGCCTCCCTCGGACAATGCCTACGTCTGGCCCGCCTCGCGCCACGCCTGGGCACTGAACGAGGTGCAACGGTTCTTTGTGGAAGATACCCGTCTCGGTATCCCCGTAGACTTACCAACGAAGGCATACGCGGCGTGGAAAGCTACCGCGCCACCAACTTCCCCACCAACTGGGACTGGGACATACCTGGAACCGTGAACTGATTCGCCAAGTAGGACTCATCACCGGACGCGAAGCCCGCATGCTGGGCTACACCAACGTCTACGCCCCCATCCTCGACGTAGGACGCGACCAGCGCTGGGGACGCTACGAAGAAGTTTACGGCGAATCTCCCTACCTCGTAGCCGAACTGGGCATCGAAATGGTGCGCGGCTTGCAGCACAACCACCAAGTGGCCGCCACCGGCAAGCACTTTGCCGCTTACAGTAACAACAAAGGCGCCCGCGAAGGCATGGCACGCGTGGACCCGCAAATGTCGCCGCGCGAAGTGGAGAACATACACATCTACCCTTTCAAACGCGTCATCCGGGAAGCCGGCATGCTGGGCGTAATGAGTTCGTACAACGATTACGACGGCATCCCCGTGCAGGGCAGCTACTACTGGCTCACCACCCGCCTGCGTGGCGAAATGGGATTCCGTGGCTACGTCGTATCCGACAGTGACGCCGTAGAATACCTCTACACCAAGCACGGCACCGCCAAAGACATGAAAGAAGCCGTCCGCCAAAGCGTGGAAGCCGGGCTGAACGTACGCTGTACCTTCCGCTTGCCCGACTCCTTCGTCCTTCCCCTCCGCGAACTGGTGAAGGAAGGCGGGCTGAGCGAAGAAGTCATTAACGACCGTGTGCGCGACATCCTCCGGGTAAAGTTCCTCATTGGTCTGTTCGATGCCCCCTACCAGACAGACCTTGCCGGTGCCGACCGTGAAGTGGAAAAAGAAGAGAACGAAGCCATCGCCTTGCAGGCATCCCGCGAGTCCATCGTTCTGCTGAAGAATGCCGGTGAGCTGTTGCCCTTAGACATCAACTCCACCAAGAAGATTGCCGTCTGTGGTCCCAATGCCAACGAAGAAGCTACGCGCTGACCCATTACGGCCCCCTTGCCGTAGAGGTGACCACTGTACTGGAAGGCATTCAAGAAAAGACAAAAGGCAAGGCAGAGGTGCTCTACACCAAAGGCTGCGACCTAGTGGATGCCCACTGGCCCGAAAGTGAAATCATAGACTATCCTCTGACCGACGACGAGCAAGCCGAGATAGACAAAGCCGTAGAAAATGCCCGCCAAGCTGATGTTGCCGTCGTAGTATTGGGCGGCGGACAACGCACCTGCGGCGAAAACAAATCGCGCACCAGCCTCGACCTGCCCGGCCGGCAGTTGCAACTGCTTCAAGCCATACAAGCCACGGGCAAGCCCGTCGTACTGATACTCATCAACGGACGCCCGCTCTCCATCAACTGGGCAGACAAGTTCGTCCCCGCCATCCTCGAAGCCTGGTATCCCGGCTCCAAAGGCGGAACGGCCCTGACCGACATCCTCTTCGGCGACTATAACCCTGGTGGAAAGCTGACAGTGACCTTCCCCAAGACCGTAGGGCAAATCCCCTTCAACTTCCCCTGCAAGCCTTCTTCACAGATAGACGGCGGTAAGAATCCGGGACCTACGGGCAACATGTCACGCATCAACGGAGCACTCTACCCCTTCGGTTACGGCTTGAGCTACACCACCTTCGAGTACTCCGACCTCGACATCACCCCCCGAGTCATCACCCCGAACGAGTCTGCCACCGTCCGCCTGAAGGTGACCAACACCGGCAAACGTGCCGGAGATGAAGTAGTGCAGCTCTATATCCGCGACGTACTGAGCAGCATCACCACCTACGAAAAGAATCTTGCAGCTTCCAGCGCATCCACCTCGAACCGGGCGAAGCCCAGGAGCTGTCCTTCACCATCGACCGCAAGCACCTGGAGCTTCTGGACGCCGACATGAAATGGGTGGTGGAACCCGGCGACTTCGTGCTCATGGCCGGCGCCTCTTCCGAAGACATCCGCCTGAACGGAACGCTGACCGTAGAAGACTACCAGACCCGTGCCAAAGCCATTGAAGCCCAAAAACCAGCAAAGCGTGTGAGTGCCAGCACCAACCCAGAGGATGCCGAAAACGTGCTCGACGAAAAAATCAATACCGCATGGCAAGGAAATAAGGGAGATATATTACCTTTGCTTGAAGAACGGAGCCAAGGTAGATAAAGTTGCCATTGCCTTTACACGTGACAACAACCTGCCGGCAACCTTCGAAATCCAGCTCTCGGGCGGTGGCGGACAGTTCCTCACCGTATATTCGGGCACCGTCAGCGAATACGGCAAACTGATTTCCTATCCGTTCAAAGGCACTACCGCCAGCGACCTCCGCATCGTGCTGAACGATGACCGCGTCAGTATTGCCGAAGTTAAATTTTAATGTGCTAATGTGCAATATGCTAATGTACCAATGACCATGCAGCATATACAGCGCAGCCAATTAGCACATTAGCATATTGGCACATTAACACATTAAATTAATGAAAACACTTCTTTTCTGTATGCTCGGATTAGGTTTGACAGCATGTGGCTCTTCTCCAAAGGGCACTAACGGTGACCAGGACGAACTCGCCATGCTAATAGGTACTTACACGAATGGCTCAAGCAAGGGTATCTATACCTTCCGCTTTAATCAGGAGACGGGAACAGCCGTTCCGCTCAGTTCAGCGGCATTGCCCAATCCCTCCTACCTCGTCCCCTCGGAAGATGGCGAATTTGTCTATGCCGTCAGTGAAATGAACGACAGCACAGCAGCCCTCAGCTCCCTTGCCTTCGACCGGGAAACGGGAGAACTGCGCCTGCTGAACACCGTTCCCACCTTCGGCGCCGACCCCTGCTACGTGGCCACCAATGGCCGGGAAGTGTTGACTGCCAACTACAGCGGTGGAACCATGTCCGTCTTTCCTTTACAGAAAGACGGCACTTTGGCTCCTGCAGACACGCTCTTTCAAGGCTCTGCCACCGGTCCCGACGCCATACGGCAAGCCACTCCCCACATCCATTGCACGGTCTTTTCACCGGACGGAAAATACATCTTTGCCACCGACTTCAGTGCCGACCGCATCCTGCGCTTTGTGATGCACCCCGACAACCCTATTCCTCATGCTTCTCTGGAAGCCGTTGGCATTGAGGCAGATTCCGGCCCGCGCCATCTGACATTTAGCCCTAACGGGAAGTTTGCCTATCTCATCACCGAACTGTCCGGTAAGGTCATTGCCTTCAGTTACGACGACGGCCGCCTGAAACAGATACAGACCATCACAGCCGACACCGTAGCCGCCCGTGGAAGTGCAGACATCCACCTCAGTCCGGATGGGAAATACCTCTACGCCAGCAACCGTCTGAAAGAAGACGGCATCGCCATCTTTGCCGTGAATCCCGAAAATGGGACCTTGGCAAAGGTAGGTTATCAGCCACCGGCATCCATCCCCGCAACTTCAACATCACGCCCAACGGTAAATACTTGCTTGCCGCCTGCCGCGACAGCAATGTCATTCAGGTATACAAACGAAACGAAGTTACCGGACTCTTGGAAGATACTCATCAGACATTGTAGTCGACATGCCGGTTTGCGTACAGTTCGTCAGCTCTGTTAATAATTTATAAAGCAATATTTAGCAAAGATAACTTCATTAACTTTGTCCCTTAGCTAAATCAGTCTAAACGAATGTACATTATGAAGAAGAATATATTGATGCTCTCAGCTCTGTTCTTGTCTACCACTGCCCTGGCGCAAACAGACGTAACCACCGGTGTGATGCGTGGCAAAGACTACGGAGTGACCTATATGTTACCCAAAACAGAAATAGAAATCGTATTGCAAGCCACCAAGCATACCTACACTCCCGGAGAATTTTGCAGATATGCCGACCGCTATCTGCGTCTCAACAACGTGTCTGCCGAACCCGAGGAGTTCTGGACACTGGATAAGATAGAAACCCGCATAGCCGGTGTACCGGATAAGACAACGTCTATTTCGTGAAGATGAAAGACAAGACCGTAGCACCCCTTATGGAGCTTACCGAAGACGGAATTGTCCGCTCCATCAACATTCCGTTCAGCGGCAAGCCTGCTGCCAAGACGCCCGAAGCCAAAGCCACCGAAAGCAGCATTGACCCACGCAGTTTTCTGACGGAAGAAATACTGATGTCCAACTCCAGTGCCAAGATGGCCGAGCTGGTGGCTAAGGAAATATACAGCATCCGCGAAAGCAAGAATGCCCTCCTGCGCGGCGAAGCAGACAATATGCCCAAGGACGGCGCTCAACTCAAGCTGATGCTTGACAATCTGAACCAGCAGGAAACGGCTATGACGGAAATGTTCTCGGGCAAAATAAAGAAAGAACCCAAGACATTCACCATCCGGCTGACGCCTAAAGAGATGAAAGATGAAGTGGCTTTCCGTTTTTCCCGAAAGCTGGGAGTGGTGGCCAATAATGACCTTGCCGGTGAACCGTATTATATCAGCGTCACCGACCTCAAAAGTCCCGATGTATCTGCCACCGAGGAAGGCAAAAAGAAAGTGGACGGTGTAGCCTATAACCTTCCGGGCAAGGCACAAGTGACATTGGTGTATAACAATAAGAAATTGTTTGACGACCAACTTCCCATTACCCAATTCGGCACCGTAGAATACCTCGCACCGGTACTGTTCAACAAGAATTCTACCATCAAAGTGCTGTTTGATACGGCAACGGGAGGATTGATAAAAGTGGATAGGGAATAAAGGAATTCTAATTCCGGATTGTCAACTGGATAAATCCATCCTTACGCAACTGCATTACGTAGGCGGTGACCCGGGGAATATAATTCTCTTCCTCCCCAAAGTGCCTGGCAAGTAGAGAGATGATTTCGCGCACGGTACGATGTCCATCTATCAGATTCCAGACAGCTGTACCGTGTTCTTCCACTCACATGGATGTCAGGAGACATCCCCTTCGGCAATAAAAAACGACGCATCCATTCGTATTTAAACCGTGGGTAGCGAGTACGGCGCACTCACCTTCCCATTCGGTTGTTATATGTCCACAGCGGACCGGAACAGCGTCCAACAGACTTACTTTTCCTTCGGGTATTTCCATCATACGGTATCCGCTTTTCCTATTATTTCTGAATATTAGGCTCTTCCAGCTTATAACCATACTTCTTGTCTGCCTTCTTCAGCAGTAGAGCACTATAAGGGACAAGCAGGCAATACTGGTAAAAATGCACATAGGCACCGTATAGTCATACATATTCGTTCCATCTGGTTTCTTGCCGGATATACAATAGGCATCAAGCACCCACCCTATCAATGTAGGAATACCCCAAAGACCGATATTCTGGATAAAGAAAATCAATGCGTATGCCGTACCCAACTGGCTTACCGGGAATATCTTGGCCACAGCCGGCCACATGGCAGAAGGTACCAGCGAGAAAGCGATACCCAAAATTATCATCAGCACAATAGCTACCAGCCAATAGTTTATATCGGGAATAGCATAAATGAAATGCACACATATCAGCATGGCCGAGCCCAGCAGCATGATAGATGCGGACTTACCTCGCTTGTCAATGAAACCACCAAAGACCGGAGTCAGAATCAGCGCTCCCAATGCCGGAAGTCCGGCAAATGTACCGGCCACATTCTCATTGATACCGTATTTGATAATCATCAACTCGGAAGCAAACTTCTGGAATGGGAATACACAAGAGTAGAACAATACACACAGCAATGCTATCAGCCAGAAACCGGGATTGACCAGAATATTCTTCACATCCTTAAAAGAGAACTTCTCTTCCTCATCTTCCGTACCGGCAGCAATGGCAGCAGCTCCATCTGTTTGTCCAGCTTCTTGTCCATCACTGCAAAAATGAAGAAAGCAATCATACCGCCCAACAACAGAACCAAACCCAACAACACCGGTGTGGAAATACCGAAAGCACGGGCCAAAGGAATGGCTACGGCATAACCGGCTTGCGAACCGATACGTGCTAAAGCAACTTGTACCCCCATAGCCGTGGCAAGCTCTTTCCCCTTAAACCACTTGGCTATGATTTTGGAAACTGTAATACCGGCGACCTCCGCTCCTACTCCAAAAATGGAATAACCGGCAAAAGCAACAAACACACCCGTTTTATAGCCAAATATTTCATTGATTCCGAATAAAGTCGCGTCGGCACCGGCAAGTCCCGTCATTGCATAGTATTCAAGTGCTGTACCACCTACCATCAGGATAGTTGCCAGCTTTCCGGTGAAACGGATACCAAAGCGGTCGAGGATTAATCCTCCCCCAAATCAACA
>ENA-OQLB01000183-OQLB01000183.1-human-gut-metagenome-genome-assembly--contig:-NODE-183-length-37259-cov-2.343639_pt1 | contig 37259 bp, 49 predicted proteins | sample MGYA00242656_ERZ504813 | MGnify/ENA primary metagenome ERZ504813 (study PRJEB26092, sample SAMD00036388) | human gut metagenome | host: Homo sapiens | study: EMG produced TPA metagenomics assembly of... | reverse complement strand
AACAAAAACAGACTGCTGTTGATAAAGCAGCAGAAAAAGCTGAAAAAGGCAATCGCACAGCTTGAATCAAAAGATGGAAAAGACGAGGAAAATACGAAATATGTCAGCGGAACCTATGAAGTGACCGTACCTTGTGAACCAGATGAAGACGAAGATTTTGAAAGATATAATCTGACGATGTCAGTAACAATCCGCGATGATAAGATTATAGCGATTACAGATATTACAGGTGATGGCGCAAGCGACAATGACAGATATATCTTGAAAGCAGCAAACGGTACGTCAAGCATAAAAGGCGTGGTATCTCAGATTATAGAAAAAGGAATGTCGGAGGACATCGATACTGTTTCCCACGCAACCTGCTCTTCAAATGCGATCCTGGAAGGATGCAAAAAAGTACTGGAAGCGGCAGAAAGACCGACAGATACGGAGGCTGAATAACAATGAGAGAATTCTGGGTAAGACTGGTAAGTATGCTCGCGATCGTGGGGATTCTTCTTGGATACAATTCGGTGCTGGATGCCCGTGCAAAAGAAGACGAGATCGCCCGGCTTTCCGCGCAGGTTGCTGGAAACAGACAATCAGACAGCGAAAATGGAGGTTCCACAAACTACAAGGACGGAACCTATACCGGGGAAGCCGATGGATTTGGCGGAATGATTCAGGTAGAAGTAAAGATTGAGAAAAGCAAGATCGCAGAAATCAATGTGGTATCTGCGGAAAAAGAAGACGGAGCATACCTTTCCATGGCAAAAGATATTATTCCGAAGATCATCGATGCACAAAACGCAGATGTAGATACGATCAGTGGTGCGACATTCAGCTCGACCGGAATCAAAAATGCATCGGAGCAAGCTCTGGAAAAGGCGGTAAAGTAACGTGAAAAAGATGGATATTCATAATTTAACGGCGAAAGATATAAAAAAAATACATGTATGGCTGCGAGTCCTGATTCAGGCTCTGTATTTCCTGTTTATCCCATCTGTGTATACAGCGGCATTTGCCGGAGTGAAATACATATTTACACAGATTGGTGCAGGAGGAAAGGTTGCCATGACCTCTTTCGTGACAGTGCTGGTTGTGATCTGCATTTATACGATCCTGTTCGGAAGATTCTTCTGCGGATTTGCCTGTGCATTCGGTACGCTGGGAGACGGCGTGCATGCACTCTATGTGTGGATCTGTAAAAAAATGAAAAAGAAACCGCTTCAGATCGCAGAAGCGTGGACAGAAAAACTCTGCTATCTGAAATATATTGTACTGGCACTGATTTCAATCTTGTGCTTTGCAGGCGTATACAGCAAGGCAAAAGGAACCAGCCATGGGATGTATTTTCCATGCTCCATGCCGGCAACTTTAAGCTTGACGGATATCTGGTGGGACTTGTCCTTCTGGTTCTGATTCTTGCAGGAATGTGCTTTGAGGAACGTTTCTTCTGCAGAAATTTTTGTCCGATGGGAGCAGTTTTTTCGCTGCTTCCGATCCTGCCGCTTTTCGCTCTTCACAGAGATCGGGAAAACTGCATCAAAGGATGTAAGGCATGTACGAAGAAATGTCCTTCTAACATCGGACTTCCGGAAGATGGATCGCCGAGGGTAGAAGGTGACTGTTTCCAGTGTCAGAAATGTATTGATACCTGTCCGAAAGGAAATATTCATACCGGTGTAAAAGGAATTCACGGAAATGAATTCTGGTTTACGATTTTGCGGGCGGCGATCTTACTGGCGCTTCTGCTCTGGCTTGGTGTATAGAAGATGAAGAAGAAAGATCTGATACTTGGAGCAGGAATTATTGTGATTGCGCTTGCGATGCTGCTTGTGATGCAGCTGACGAGAGGGGAAGAAGGAAACCAGATCCAGATTACGCTGGATGGCAAAATCTATGGAACCTATTCCTTGTCGAAGGATCAGACCATCGAAGTAAAGGATGGCGATTTCTATAACCGGATCCGGATCGAAGATGGAAAGGCGTACATGGAAGAGGCGAATTGTCCGGATGGTTACTGCGAGGAACAGGGAAAAATCAGCGGACATACACAGACGATCGTCTGTCTGCCACATAAGCTTGTAGTAGAGGTTCTGGAAAATGAGAATGATCAGGGATTGGAAACTTCGGATTCCGAAGATATAGTCCCTGACACGATCGCAAAATGATAAAGGAAACAGCAGATGAATAAAAACAGAAAACTTGCCAATATGGCAATGATGGTTGCGCTGGCGATGATATTCAGTTATGTGGAAAGCTTAATACCGATCAATTTCGGGATACCGGGAATGAAGCTCGGAGTTGCCAATCTGGTGACAGTGACTGGGCTGTACTTTCTGGAACTTCCGGAAGTATTTCTGGTGGTAGTTATGCGAATCCTGCTGACCGGCTTTTTATTTGGAAATGGAATGTCGATCGTTTACAGCCTGGCAGGAGGAATCTTAAGCTTTCTGGTCATGGCGCTGATGAAGAGGCTGAAAGGATTTTCCGTAGCCGGAGTCAGTATCGCCGGAGGCGTGTCACATAATATTGGTCAGATCATCGTGGCATCCGTTGTGGTAGAGAATCTGAAACTGATCTATTATCTGCCGGCACTTCTGATCGCCGGTACAGTGACCGGATTTGTGATGGGAATGATAAGTAAAAAGCTGCTTCCGATCGTAAAAAGAGAATCGGAGAGAGTGGCACAGATAGGTTAATTTTTTTGATTATGGGTTAGCAGAAACTAACTTAATAATAAATTTTATCAACAACAAGGAGGTAATTATGGGAAAGGGAACGATTAAGACAAAAGCTATGACAATGGCTGTGGCAATGTCGATGGTACCGGGCTCTGCCCGTCGACGGTGTTTGCGGCATCGGGAAGTGAAGTTGCGGCAGATGGGACTTATACGAAAACGGCGCATGTAACAAGAATAGAATCTGAAGATTCGGATGATGAATGGAATGAATATGATGTAGAGGTAAGTCTTACAGTAAAAGATGGAAAATTTGAAGATATTACTGTAACACCAGGAGAAGGATATGATTCTGGAAATAGCAGTTACTTTAATAAAGCTTATGATAAACAAAAAGGAATCAAGACATTACTTAAAGGACAAGCTGCAACAGAAGATGTAGTGAACAGTTGGAAAACAAAAAAAACTGAAACGGATACAGATGCAGTAAGTGGCGCTACACGTACAGCAATGGCAGTTAAAGCAGCTGCACTTGAGGCAATTCAGTCCGCACCAGTAGCTTCAACCGTAACGGTAGATACATCTGCTCTCGAAGCTGCAATTTCAAAAGCAGAAGGATTAAGTAAGGATGCATACACAGAAGCAAGCTGGACAGCAATGCAGGAAAAGCTGACAGCAGCAAAAGAAGCTCTTACAGCAAAAGAATCCCAGGAAGCAGTAAATACAGCAGCAGATACTTTAACAAAAGCAATTGATGCACTTGTGCAGAAAACACCAGATGCACAGAAAGAAGTCTATGTATTAATGAACATTCCATATGCTGATTTCTACAAAGCAGATGGAGTGACAGGTGCGGATGCCGTTTCATCAGCAACAAAACAGAAGACCAGAGCTTCACTTGCAGCAGGTTCTTATCATGTAACAGTGACGGTTCTGATATTACAGGTGTGACATTCCCGGTTAAGATCAGTGATGCATCTGTATTAGAAAAATATATACAGATCACAGATGATAGTAAGGTGGATATTACAACATCAATTAAAGGAAAAGAATCAACAACAACGTATAATGGAAAAGATGCATTGTTTGAAAGCGCAAGCTATTCTTATTACACATTAAGTGATACACCGTCATATTATAAAGAAGCAACGGTAAATGCAGATGGAACATTTAACTTCAGTGAGGTAAAAGGAGAAGCTTCCAAAGTAAAGCCTCTGTCCGGTGCTACAACAGAATTTAAAACCTCGTCTAATTATGGTGATTACCAGTTAAATATAAATGGTCTTCCAACAAGTATTAATACAGTATATGGTGTTGTGATTAGTACAAAAGAAGGAAGTAATTACGGTCTTCGTCATGTAGAAAATATCTGGAAGCTTAAGGAGCAGGAGCAGAAGCTCGCATGGAGCACTGGATTTGTAACAGAATCACATGGAAACAAACTTGATTCCAAAGATTATGCTACCATGATGGGACAGACGATTAATAAAGTAACTTACTACACAAATGATGGTATTTATGAAATCCCGATGGACCAGAAAGTAGCGAAGAAATTTGATGGCGAAGTATCAGTGGCAGATATTTCTACCAAATCAGATACAACATCTGTTGTGGTAAGTGGACTTCCAAGTGATTTTGAAGAAGAATACAAAGTTGATGGAATCGGAATCGATGAAGATGCATATTCTGTGGAAATTAAAACAGAAGGTAAGACTACTACAAGAACAATTAAATTCAAAAAAGCTCTTACAAAAGGTCGATATACCGTTACACTTAGCGATAGGAGTGGCACTTATGTACCGATTTCAACTACTTTTAATGCTTATACAGAGACAATGCCGGTGAAATATAATGAAGATAATAAAGCACCGGCAGTTGTAAAGAATGACGATGTTACTGAAGAAGAATTTAAGACATATTTAGAAAAGATTAAATCTGTTACAGTGAACGGAAAGGAATATGCAGCATCTGGAAAGAAAGAAGTAAAACTGATTAAAGAAGATGGTAAACTTGATCTCGAGCAAAATGTATTTAAAGATGCAAAGGCAGGAGACGCATTTACTGTAACAATTGCAGAAGATGGATATCAGGCATATACATTTACTTATAAGTAGCAGGAGAGGACAGTGAATATTCTTATGTTTATGTAGGAATGAACTGGTCAGAATACTGGGCAAATGAAGGTGTGTATGCAGCCGGAAATACCGAAGCATCTGGTGTTACTGATTCTCGTAATGAATATGATAAAGGCGCTTTTGATACCGTTACAAGAGCAACTGCAAATCATGGCTTACATAGAGGAAGTTTTCAGTGTACGGCAGTGATTAAAGATACAGATGGTAATCAATATAACCTGTCTTACTGGGACAAAAATGGAAAAGCAGTGATGACAGATGGCAGCATTTATACAAGAACTACAAATGCAGAAAAGAAGGCTGTATTTACTGCAGAAGATGGAAGCTCATTTATTCAGGCAGATTACAAAGTGACTGGTATAAAATATGTTCCTGTTAAAGTGAAAACAGCAGATTTAAGTGCATTGAAAGAAAAATATGTGGTTGTAGAAAATGGAGGCACATTGATTGGCGGATTTTCTGAAAACCAGCTTAAATCATATACAGCAATTGCAGATGTAACAGCGAATACGAATGGTCTTAAAACAGCAGAAAAGCAGAAAGATGGTTCTTTCACATTTTCAGCAAGAACAACAGGCTCTTATTCTGGATTAAAGGATACACAGCTTGAAACTGCTGATGTTACTCCAAATATTAGAGAAGGGGAAGCTGTTGGAAGCTATGGAGAATTCATACGTGTGGATTTAAATGGTAACTATGGTGGTCTTGGTTCTGCGATGCAGGCTGTCGAATGGACTTATTATGGAAATGATTCAACTTATACAACACCGGTAAGAACATTTGGAACAAAATTCGCGGCAGATAACTGGATGCACAAATCCATGGGTATTCAGCTTGGACTTACAGAATCTCTCAGATGTGAACTTCCAGAAGGAACAGATGGAACGGGTTACTGGAAATTGACTGTATATGGACTTGGCTATGCTGATTACAGTTATAACTTTGAAGTCGGAACAGAAAATATAGCGAAACCAAAAACTGCGAGTGAAGAAGATAAAAAAGCTTTACAGGCTAAAATTGATGAAGCAAGTGCATTGAAAGAATCTGATTATACAAAGGATAGCTGGGATAAGATGATGAGTGAACTGGAAGAATCGAAAGAACTTCTTGCGTCAGACAATCCATTACAGTCAGCAGTAAAAGAGCAGACAATTCACATGACAGAGGCAATTAAGGCACTTGTGAAAGCAGATAAATATATTCTCATGAACATCCCATACGCAGAATTCTACAAAGCTGAGACAACAAATAATGATATTGCCGTAGATGCATTTACTTCTGCAACAAAGAACAAGACCAGAACAACAGGTCTTGCAGGTGGATCATACCATGAAAACGCGGATGGATCCAAGATTGATGGTATCACTTATGCTGTAAAAGTAGATCCTTCGGTAGATCTTTCAAAATACAAAGAAGTAAAAGACAGCGATTCGGTGGAGATTACAGTTACAAACAGAGGAAAGACAAGTACTACAACTCTGACTGGAAAAGACACATTATTTGAGAATGCATCTTATGCATACTATCCACTTACAGAAGCACCGGCAAACTACAAAGAAGTTTCTGCTGATGAAAATGGAAAGCTTGTATTCGGTGAAGTAAAAGGACAGGAAGCGGAGGCACTGACAGGTGTCAAAGCAGAATTATTAACAAAGTCTTCTTACGGGGATTATCAATTGAACCTTGATGGTCTTCCGGAAGATAAAATTACTGCTTCGAATGTAAATGCAGTTGTAGTAAAGACAACAGACGGAACCGCTTATGGTATGCGTCATCTGGAAAATATCTGGAGGGGTAATGAGCTCGCATGGAGCACCGGATTTACAAGAGAAGTGCATGGTTGCCCGACATCATCCGAACATTACAAATCTATGATGGGCAAGACCATTGACAGCATTGAGTATTATACAACAAATGGGGTGTATACAATGGATATCGCAGATATCTATGTTCCTGTAAAATCAGAAACTACAAAAGTAGAAATTGCAGATGCAGATATCACAGCAGGTAAGACGACAATTGATGTACAGCTTCCGGAAGACTTCAAACCAGAATACAGTGTGGATGGACTGGATGTGTCGGTAGAAGGTAATGTACTGAGTTTTAAAGCAGTGACAGAGAGCAGAGCAGCAGCTTCTGTAAAACCTGGAAAATATACACTTACTATTAAAGATAAGAAGAACAAATATGCAGATGTTGTTACAACATTTACATTGACAACAAAAGATATGCCTGCAGCATATGATGAAGAGAATAAGAAACTTGTAGAGGCAGAAGGATTTGACACAGATGCGCTTAAAGCTTATCTTGGAAATATTACTTCTGTAAATGTAAATGGTAAAGATTATGCAGCAAGTGGAAGAGGCTCCGTAGTTATTATCAATAAGGATGGTACGATCAAGACAGATGCAGATCCGTTTAAAGATGCGGTAGCTGGAACAGAATTCCAGATTACAGTAGCTTCAACAGGTTATACAACTCCTGTTACATTTACTTACAAGATAGCAGAGACTCCGGCACCGGCAGAGGTTGATACAACAGCACTGGAAGCTGCAATTGCAGAAGCTGATAACCTTAAAGAAGCAGACTACACAGCAGAAAGCTGGAGTGTATACCAGGCAGCACTGCAGAGCGCACGTACTGCACTGGAAGCAAAGGAAAGTCAGGATGCAGTTGATCAGGCACTTGCTGCTTTAAATGCAGCAAAGATGCACTGGTTAAAGCTGAAGAAGAACCGGTTACAATCAATACTGCTTCTCTTGAAAAAGCAATTGCAGATGCAAAAGCGCTTAAAGAAGCAGATTACACAGCAGATAGCTGGAAAGCACTGCAGAGCGCACTTTCAGATGCCCAGAAAGCACTGGAAGCAAAAGAAAGCCAGGAAGCAGTAGATAATGCAACAAACAGCCTGAACAAAGCAATCAAGGCACTTGTAAAGAAAAACAGCTCATCTGTAAAAAAGACAGATGGTACAACAAATAAATCCAAGACAAGCGGAAGTGATTCCGTGAAGACCGGAGATCCGGCAAGCGTATTTGGATGGTTAGGACTTGCAGTTTCTTCACTCGGAGCTGGTATGGGTGGATTTGCTTGGAAACGCAGAAAAAGAAAATAATAAAAAGATATGATTTTTAACAAATCATAAGGATCCGGAAAGTCGGCAGACGGCAAGAAAAAGCCAGTTCTGCCGGCTTTTCTTGCTATTTACCGAACGAGAATGTATAATTTTTGGTAAAAGTATGATTTTTTGCATCAGAAGTATAGTTTTTGATAAATTCTTTATCATGTCTTATCTAAAATAAGAAGTAGGAAGATTATCAGGAATGGGGAAAATGGTATGAAATTATTAAAACTTGTGATTGTAGATGACGAACCAATCCTTCTGCAGGGACTGGTTAAGACGTACAACTGGAATGAGATGGGATTTGAAGTTGCCGGTCAGGCACAGAGTGGGGAGCAGGCAATCGAAGTGATCAAAAAAGTGAAGCCCATGTCGTACTGACGGATATCCGGATGAAACAGGTTTCCGGTCTGATGGTGATGGAAGAGATCCAGAAGACAGAGCTGGATCCGGTTTTTATTGTGCTCAGTGCGTACCGTGATTTTAATTATGCACAGCAGGCGTGTGATCTTGGTGCATATGCATATCTGCTGAAACCAATCGAGGAAGATAAACTGCAGGAGACCATGCAGGGCGCATACCAGACCTGTATGGAGAAACTGGAGAGCGAAGAGCGTTATGAAAGCTGGGAAAATATGGTTCGAAAAGATTCCACCAGTTTTCTCCAGGTTGTTGTACAGAAATATTTACAGAATAAAATTTCCTATGAAAAAATGCAGGAAGTATTTGCAATCTTGAAAGATGTGATCGAAGAGGGCGACCGTTTTATTGCAATGTGTGTGGATCTTGATCTTACATATAAGATTACGGATGCACTGAATTACGAAGCAGCCAGGCTGGAATTGATACAATCTCTGGAAGAAATGTTTTCAGAGCGGTATTTTTTCTGGCATTTTGAAAAGGCAGAAGGCTGTCATGTATTTCTGATCAAGACAAAGGAAAATGCGTCAGTGCGCGAGATTGCGCAGATTCTGGAACAGGTTAAAAGGGAACAGAAAAGTCCGGTTACTGCATCGATTTCCAAACCGCATAAAGACTGGATGGAATCCGCCGGAGTTACGAAGAGGCGCAGGGACTTTTCGAGCCAATCTGCAGCAGTGCCACAAATGAGAATACTTTTTCCATACCTGTGAAAAAGGAAGAAAAAGCGGCAAAAAGTGATTGTGAAGAGGCAGGACTTACGATCGTCAATGCTGTTCGGAAGAATGCGTTTAAAGAGTTAAAACAGGCTTTTATTGCGTTGATCTACGCACTTCCGCATGAGGAAGAGCTACAGATTCGTTATATACATAAGATTATGCTGCAAGCAGAGATGATGCTGAACGATACTTACGGAATGACGGAAAAACTGCAGAAACAGTTCCGGAATTATTATTCGAATATGGAGAGCCTGACAGCGGCACAGGCGGTAGATGTCAGTTATAGGATCCTCGGAGAAGCAATTGAGGAACGGGAAAAATACGCAGAAAGCGGAGAAAATAAATGTGCAAAGGAATATATGACAGTGGCACTTTCTTATATCGGTGAGCATTTGCAGGAGGAAGAACTTTCTATTGTTCAGGTGGCAACGCAGATTTATCTGAATCCGGTATATTTCGGGCGTGTATTTAAAAATACATTTCATATAACCTTTAAAAAGTATCTCTTACAGCAGAGAATGGAGAAAGCAAAGAGGCTGATCCAGGATGGATGTGAGAGTATAGGAACGGTATGTGAGCAGGTGGGAATCAGCAATGCATCCTATTTTTCACATTTATTTAAAGAATATACAGGAAAATTACCGAGTGAATACAAAAAGGATTACGAAGAATGAAGAAATGGGTGATTAAATCCGGAATACAGAGAAAATACCTCGATATATAATGGGGCTGTTGTTGCTGGCAATTTTGCTGTCAAGCATCGGTGTTTGGATTTATGTAAGGCAGAGTCTGACCACAGAGGTTACAGATAAATATGAATTTTTAAATGAGAAGATGGGGCTGGCTCTGGATACACTGTCAAAAGAGGCGGATGAAGGGACAGCAGAATGTATTACTTACGATCAGGTTCAGGAAAGCCTGAAAAAAGCTTCATTTGCAGATGTGGAAAAGAACTCTCTTCAGAAATATTTTGCCTATATGAATCTGGATCATGTGGCAGAATACTGCTATGTGGATAATAAAAATAATGTTTATGCCAGATCCTACTCGCATATTGATTATGAAGATTTTTCAGACAGCCATCTGGAAGATTACATGGGAGATTCTTATGCGAAAACACAATGGTTCTGGGCGAAGGATACTCTGTTTGGGACGGAGAAAGAAGCATTGTTTATCGGAAGATATGTACACAGCATGGAATACGCCAGCAAACCAGGACTGCTGCTCATCAAGATGAATGACAGCTTTCTGGAAACGATACTTGGAAAGGATCGGAGTATGACAGATGAAGTGCAGATCGGAATTCTGGATAAGAAGGGAAATTTATGTGCTGATTGGTGCCCGAAAGGGACGAAGATTTCGGATGCGGTAAAGCAGGAAGTCTATAAGATCAGCGCACAGGAAACAAGTGGTATTCTTGCAAAAAGCCGGAGAGTGAGCGGTGGTGTCTGCTCCATTTACAAAGAAAGCAGCTCTGAAATGACGGTGTTCACAGTCGTTCCGTCGAGTGTGATGACACAGGGAACGATGAGGTACTTACGGTGCTGATCGGGATTTATCTGTTTGTGGCAGTGGTAGCGGTTGTGCTCAGTATCTATTTTTCTAAGCGGTTCACCAGTCCGATCCGGGAGATCAGTGAAGAGATGACACAGTTTGACGGAAATGATTTCAGTCGCCTGATTGAACTGAATACCAATACAGAACTGGATCAGATCGGACATTCCTACAATAAGATGCTAAAAAATATTGAGAATCTTCTGGCAGAGATCAAAGAACAGGAAGGGGTGCTCAGACGGACGGAGTTGAACATGCTTCTGGCACAGATCAACCCACATTTCCTTTATAATACGCTGGATACAATTTACATGCTTGCGCGGATAAACGGAGAAGAGACAACCATGAAGATGATTCAGGCACTTTCCAAATATCTGCGTCTGTCACTCAGCAAGGGCAGTGATATCGTGACGGTGGAGGACGAACTGGAAAATGTAAAGAGTTATATGGAAATCCAACAGATCCGGAATGCAAATCTGTTCCGGTATGAGATTGAGTGTAAGGTGGAAGAGAAGAGTACGTGGATGCTGAAGCTGATCTTGCAGCCACTTGTCGAGAACGCGATCAAGCACGGATTCTGCGAAATTTATGAGAATGGTCTGATCCGGATTGAGATTGCGAGGGAGGATAGCCAGCTGAAAATCGTGGTATTCAATAATGGGAAGCCGATTGACCGGGAATGATGGAAAAGATCAATGCCTTAAACGGGCATCCGATTCTGGAGGCGAAAAAATGCTTCCAGGATAAGGAACACGGATATGGAGTGGTGAATGTACTGACCAGACTGCGGCTGAAATATGGAGAGGATGTGCTGTTTTACTATGAGGCAGAAGAAAATGGAACTCGGTGTACAATCCAAATTCCGGATGACGGAAAGGAGAAACGTGATTTATAGAAAATATTTGCAATCGGTGTTTTGTATCGCACTGGTTCTGACAGTGCTTACCGGATGTGGTAAAAATACGGGGCAGACAAGCCGGAGCACAGAAAAAAAGGAGATTGATATTCCGATCATTCTGACGGTAGATCCGACTTCCGGCAAGAAAACGGAACAGGATGTCGTTGATGCATTTAATGAAGAATATGCCGGTACGTATCATATGCAAGTAGAATGGATCATGGAGACGGAAGAGGAATACCGAAAAAATCTGAAACGGTTAAATGTCACAGACGAGCTTCCGGCTGTGATCTATGATGTGCGCACCCTGCCGTCCTTTTATCAGATGATGGTTGCGGATGGACGGATCGAGAATCTGAGTCCGTATCTGGAAGAGGATGAAAAGTGGAGGAATATGATCGAACCGGCGGTGATGGAAGCTGTACGGATGAGGATGGCAATATCTATCTTGGACCGATCAGTACGGCGGCATTTGCGTGCGCCGGCATGTTTTGGAATCCGGAGCTTTTTGCGGAAGCAGGGATTGAGAAATTCCCGGAGACATGGGAAGAATTCTGGGACTGCTGTGACCAGCTGCAGGCAAACGGAATCACACCGCTTGGACTTCACACTGAAGGAACCGGCTGGGCGCCGATGCTGATTGCAACAGCAGAGGCAGCACACACGGAAGAAGGCTATGCATTTATGAAAGAGCTTCTCCCAGAAAGCTATTCCAATGATACCGGTTTTGAAATTGCAGAAACCTTGCAGAAATTGTTTCGGTATACAACAGAAGATGCAATTCATGCAGACTACGATGTGGCATACAATAATTTTGTCACAGGAAAGGTGGCAATGATTCCGAACGGATACTGGATGATCGACCAGTTGCCGGAAGAATGGAAAGAAAAGGTAAGATTTTCCGCATTTCCGGGAAATAAACTGATCGCCTCACCGGAAACCTTTGGCTGGGCGGTGGTTTCCACTTACAGCGAGGAGGTCAAAGAAGGAGCGGTTGAATTTTTGAAATTTCGCACGAAATTCAATCTGGAAGAGAAGAAAGAGCTGATGGACAAGAACGGACGCACTGAAATCAGCCAGCTCCTTCAGGATTATGTAAATGCCTACAATAACAATCCGCAGATCGTTCCGAACTATCAGGTGAAATGGAACTCCATCCTTCAGGAAGAGACGATCGGGGAGTGCCTGCCACAGCTTGCCGCCGGGAAAATGACGCCTGCGCAGATGGTGGAGACTGCCGATGAAAGTATCCGGGAGTATGAGAAAGAGAGATGATGGGAGGAGAAGGCTGTTGGTGCCATTTTATCAATAACAAATTTTTTACATTTCGAAAAGTATATTTTTTGTTAAAGGAGGTTTGCGATTTGTTACAGCCTTTGATTGGATCCTTGCTATTATTTAACCATAGAAAAGAAATCCAGACGAGGAGGAACGAAAATTATGAAAAACAAAAAAAGAATGGCTGGCACTGGGACTGGTAGGAATCATGACACTTGGATGCTTTGCAGGATGTGGAAGCAAGAGCGATGACAAGAGTGCAGACAGTAAAGGGGACAGCAGCAAAGGTTCTGTTTATTATCTGAACTTCAAACCGGAGCAGGATGAACAGTGGCAGCAGCTGGCAAAAGACTATACCAAAGAAACAGGTGTAGATGTAACGGTTGTTACAGCAGCTTCCGGAAACTATGAAACCACTCTGATGAGTGAAATGGGAAAGAGCGGAGCACCAACATTATTCCAGGTAAACGGACCGGTAGGACTTGCAAACTGGAAAGATTACTGCTACGACTTATCTGACACTGATGTTTACAAAGAACTCACAAGTGATGATTATGCACTGAAAGACGGAGATTCTGTAGCAGGTATCGGATACGTTATCGAAACATATGGAATTATCACAAATAAGACATTATTAAAAGAAGCAGGATATACACCGGATGACATCAAATCCTTTGCAGATCTGAAGAAAGTGGCAGAAGACATTACAAAGAGATCTTCTGAACTTGGATTTTCTGCATTTACTTCAGCAGGTATGGACGGATCTTCTGACTGGAGATTCAAGACACACCTTGCAAACCTTCCAATCTACTTTGAATATCAGGATGAAGGAATTAACACAACAGATGCAATCAAAGGCACATATCTTGACAATTATCGCGATATGTGGGATCTGTACATCAACAACAGCACATGCGATCCGAAGGATCTTGCTGCAAAGACAGGTGACGATGCAAGAAATGAATTCCTGAATAAAAAAGCTGTATTCTATCAGAATGGTACATGGGAATATACACAGCTGATCGATGGCGGTCTTACAGATGATGATCTGACCATGCTTCCGATTTACTTTGGTGTAGGCGATGAGGCAAACCAGGGACTCTGCACAGGTACAGAAAATTACTGGTGCGTAAATAAAGAAGCGGACGAAGCTGATGTTCAGGCTACATTAGATTTTATGAACTGGTGTGTAACTTCCGATGAAGGAACAAAATGTATGGCAGACGATATGGGATTCAACATTCCGTTTAAGAAAGCTCAGGAATCTCAGAATCTCTTTATCAAAGAAGACAAACAGATGACCGAAGACGGAAAGACTCCGGTAGCATGGAACTTCTCAACAATGCCTTCAGAAGAGTGGAAAAATGGTGTTGGATCTGCACTGACAGCTTATGCAGCAGATCAGACAGATGCTAACTGGGATGCAGTAGTAAGTTCATTCGTAGATGGATGGGCATCTGAATACAAACTTGCAAATGAATAAATAAGCTGCATAAAAAGAACTGACCTAGGGCAGGCAATCTGCCTTGCCCCTTTTTTTTATGAAATGAGAGTTAACCTGGTAGGGAGATCCTTCCGGGCAAAAGGAAAAGAGGAGGATTTCTATGGAGAAGGCACTTAAAAAACATGCACCAATATTTGTTCTCCCAACATTTCTTGCATTTGTGATCGGATTTATCATTCCGTTTGCACAGGGATTTTATCTTTCTTTCTGTAAATTTACAACAGTAGGAAATGCAACATTTGTTGGAATATCAAATTATACAGCAGCGATCAAGGATACATCCTTTACGAGTTCATTTAAATTTACAGTATTATTTGCGATTGTATCGATCTTACTGATTAACGTACTGGCATTTGGTCTGGCACTGCTTCTGACACAGAAGTTAAAGGGAACAAATATTTTCAGAACTATTTTCTTTATGCCGAACCTGATCGGTGGAATCGTACTTGGATATATCTGGCAGATCCTGATCAACTGTCTGCTTACGATCATCGGCCAGCCTCTTCTGGCACTGAATTCTTCAGCCGGTTACTGGGGACTTATCATTTTGATGTGCTGGCAGCAGATCGGATATATGATGATCATTTACATCGCAGGTCTTCAGAATGTACCGGATGATCTGATCGAAGCAGCAGAGATTGACGGAGCAGCAAAGTGGATATCCTCTGGAAGATCAGAGTTCCGATGGTAATGTCTTCCATCACGATCTGTGTCTTCCTGACACTTACCAATTCATTTAAACTGTTTGACCAGAACCTGGCTCTTACAGGTGGAGATCCGAACCATGCGACAGAAATGCTGGCACTGAATATTTACCAGACATTCTACGCACGTGCCGGAATGCAGTGGAAAGGTTATGGGCAGGCAAAAGCAGTGATCTTCTGTGCTCTGGTTATTATTATTTCACTGGTACAGCTGCAAGCAACAAGATCTAAGGAGGTGCAGCAGTAATGAAAAAGAAGAAAAGTATTGCAAATACAATATGGACAGTCATTTTAACAATTGCGGCACTCGCCTGGGTTTATCCGATCATCATGATCCTGATGAACTCTTTGAAAAAAGAATCAGCGATCAGTACAGGAACTGCATTTAAACTTCCGACTGCAGATGCATTTGCAGGAATCGCAAACTATGTAGATGCCATTGCTTCAAAAGGATTTTTAAGCAGTCTTGGATACAGTACATTTATTACGCTTACTTCTGTGGTTGCTATCCTTGTATGCTGTTCAATGTGTGCATGGTATATCACCCGTGTAAATAGTGTGATTTCAAAGATTTTGTATTATCTGTTTGTATTTTCAATGGTTGTACCTTTCCAGATGGTTATGTTCACCTTGTCGCAGACAGCAGATACCTTAAAGCTGAATATGCCATGGAATATCTGGGTGATCTATCTCGGATTTGGCGCAGGTCTTGCGGTATTTATGTTCTGCGGATTTGTAAAATCGATTCCGGTAGAGATCGAAGAAGCTGCGATGATCGATGGATGTAATCCGTTGCAGACCTTCTTTTTGATCGATATCCATATCCTGAAGCCTACCATGATATCCGTAGGTATTCTGGAAGCAATGTGGGTATGGAATGACTACCTGCTTCCAACTCTTGTACTTGATATTAAGAAATATAAAACAATCCCGATGCTGATCCAGTATTTCCGCGGAAGTTACGGAAGAGTTGAAATGGGACCGATGATGGCAAGCATCATGCTTACAGTAATCCCGATCATCATTGTATATCTGGCAGGACAGAAGTACATCATCAAGGGTGTTGCTGCAGGAGCTGTAAAGGGTTAGAAAAATATAGTATAAATTTGGCGGACAGGTGTTGCTTGTCCGCTTTTTTCAGTTTTGACATTTTGATTGAAAAAAGTAATATTTTTACAAAGTGATTGGGGACGAAATGACAGGAAATAAATAGAAAAAGCTTGCAAATTTTGAGAGTTTCCGTTAAGATATTGCGAAATGGTAGAAAACATTGAGAAGGAAAGAAGGTATGTTTCAGACAATTATTGGGGCGGTCAGCTCATTTATGTACAGCAAACTTCTGGTGATTATGCTGATCGGAGCAGGTTTATATTTTACAATCCGGACAAGATTTCCACAGGCGCGTTTATTTAAGAGAGCCTGTGAGTCCGTGATGGAGAAGCCGGACGATAAAGAGGCAATCTCATCATTCCAGGCATTGATGGTTTCAACGGCATCGAGAGTAGGAACAGGAAATATTGTCGGGGTGTCATCAGCAATCTGTATTGGGGGATTTGGTTCTGTATTCTGGATGTGGGTGATTGCGATCATCGGAAGTGCGTCAGCTGATTGAAAGTACGCTGGCACAGATTTATAAGAAAAAGGGAGAGGATGGGAAATGCTATGGTGGTCCGGCTTATTATATTGAGGCGGCGCTGCATTGCAGACCACTGGCAATCGTGTTCTGCATTGCCATGATCATGACTTATGCATTTGGATTCAATATGCTAGCATCCTATAATCTGCAATCTACATTTTCCGGATTTTCTTTTTATGATCCGAAGGTAAGCCCATGGATCATTGGCGGGATTCTGGCAGTTCTGACTGGATGGTGTCTGCTTGGCGGCGGTAGCCGTATTGTAAAGGTGACATCGACGGTTGTGCCGGTGATGGGACTTGCATATATCGGAATTGCGCTGATTGTGGTTATCATCAATATCCGCAATGTACCGGAAATGTTCCTCCGCATTTTTGAGGAAGCGTTTGATTTCAAAGCAATTTTCGGAGCATTTGCAGGCTCCGCAATGATGCAGGGAATCCGCCGGGGACTGTATTCCAACGAAGCCGGAATCGGTTCGGCGCCGAATGCATCCGCTTCTGCAAACGTCAGCCATCCGGTCAAACAGGGACTGGTTCAGATGTTGTCTGTCTTTATCGACACGCTTTTACTGTGCACGGCAACAGCGATGATGTGTATGTCATCCGGCATTGATCCGACAAAAGAAATGCAGGGCGCGCCATGGGTTCAGGCTTCCCTTCAGGAGTCACTGGGAACATTTGGACCGGTATTTATCACGGTGGCGATGGTATTTTTTGCGTTTACAACGTTGCTTGGAAATTGCTTCTATTGCGACAACCTTCTGACCTATATTCATAAAAAGGAACCAGACAGAAACTTTATGCGAGGGTTCCGTCTGGTATCGGCATTTGTTGTATTTTTAGGTGCAGGAATGGAAATGTCACTTTTGTGGGATCTTTCGGATGTGCTGATGGGCGTGATGGCTCTGATCAATATTCCGGTGATCCTGATCCTGTCCGGGACGGCATTTAAGGCACTCCGGGATTATGAAGATCAGTTGAAGCGGGAAGTAAATCCGGTGTTTAAAAGTGCGGATATCGGGCTTGCGCAGAAGACGGATTTCTGGAATTAGGAAATCTGGGAGGCTGAACAGGATAATAATGGAAGTATGTGAACTGGATTTTACAAAATCTGTCTTATGAAAATTTGGTGTGAAATCGGCTTGACAAATTCTGCCGGATACGGTAGTATGACAAAAGAAGAGAAAATTACAGGCTATGAAGAGAACAAGTAGCAGATGACAAGGCTCAGACAGAAAGTAACCGGTTGATGAGAGGTGCACGAAGAGTCAGATGCGAATACATCTCGGAGCTTCACGCCGAACACGCGTAAGTGTAAGTAAGTTGTGACGGAGTGGCGGACGTTATACCTGCTGCGGTAATGTTAGTTACTGACTGAGGCATTCGGTGTGAGCCGGGTGTGAATTAAGGTGGTACCACGAGAGAATATACCTCGTCCTTAAAGGCTGATTGGTCGGAGGACGAGGTTTTTTGTTGGAAATTTTTGAAGGGTGGTTTAAGGGGGACGCTATCCGGAATCTATTTCTATTTGTCTGCGGGTTCGGCGACTGATACTTCTAAGATTTTGAAAATTTGTTAAGGGCATGATTGAAAATCCATAACTCGCTGCGCTCAGACAGATGGATTTTAATCATAACACAAATTTCCAAAACCTAAGAAGTATGAGCATCCGCCTGCACATGCAGTCAAATAGAAATGGATTCCGGATGGCTGACATCCTTGAAAAACTTCGAAGAGTTCCGGACAGGGACGCCTCCTTCTCCTGGCGGAGAAAATTGGCTGTGAATAAGATAAAAAGATTGGTAAGAGAAAGGAAATTAGGAAAATGGGTATTTATGAAGAGCTGCAGGCCAGAGGATTGATTGCGCAGGTTACGGATGAGCGTTAATTAGGGATCTGGTGAATAATGGGAAGGCTACGTTTTATATTGGGTTTGATCCGACGGCGGACAGTCTGCATGTTGGACATTTTATGGCGCTGTGTCTGATGAAGAGACTGCAGGAGGCTGGAAATAAGCCAATCGCTCTGATCGGGGGCGGTACTGCTATGATCGGGGATCCGTCCGGTAGAACAGATATGCGTCAGATGATGACACCGGAGACAATCCAGCACAACTGTGACTGCTTTAAGAAGCAGATGAGCCGTTTTATTGATTTTTCAGACGGAAAAGCACTGATGGTTAATAATGCGGACTGGCTGATGGATCTGAATTATGTGGAAGTACTTCGTGAAGTCGGAGCACATTTCTCCGTAAATCGTATGCTGACTGCAGAATGCTACAAACAGCGTATGGAAAAGGGACTGAGCTTCCTTGAGTTCAATTACATGATCATGCAGAGCTATGATTTCTATATGTTATACCAGAAATACGGCTGTAATCTTCAGTTTGGCGGAGATGATCAGTGGAGCAACATGCTTGGTGGTACAGAGCTGATCCGTCGTAAGCTTGGTAAGGATGCAAGTGCGATGACAATCACACTGCTTCTGAATTCAGAAGGAAAGAAGATGGGTAAGACACAGTCTGGAGCTGTATGGCTTGATCCGGAAAAGACTTCTCCGTTTGAATTTTACCAGTACTGGAGAAATGTGGCAGATGCAGATGTTCTTAAATGCCTGCGTATGCTGACATTCCTTCCGCTTGAGCAGATTGATGAGATGGACAAATGGGAAGGCGCACAGCTTAACACAGCAAAAGAAATCCTTGCATTCGAACTGACAAAACTGGTTCACGGCGAAGAAGAAGCTACAAAGGCACAGGAAGGCGCACGTGCACTGTTCAGTTCAGGAAATGCAGCAGATATGCCGACAGCAGAGCTTTCTGATGAAGATTTTGCAGACGGGTCTGTCGATATCCTGACACTGCTTCACAAGAGTGGACTGGTTGCTTCCAAGTCAGAAGCACGCCGTGCCGTACAGCAGGGTGGAGTTGCCGTTGACGGAGAAAAGGTTTCCGATATTGCGACAACATTTGCAAAAGCAGACTTTGAAGGTGAAGGAAAAGTTGTAAGAAAAGGAAAGAAGAATTTCCGTAAAGTAATCGCAAAATAAGAGGACAAAAAAATGAGTTTTACAGAAATAAAAGCAGAAGAATTAAAGGATAATCCATTTGACCTGATCGGAAAACAGTGGATGCTGATCACAGCAGGAAATGAAGAAAAATGTAACACCATGACAGCAAGCTGGGGTGGTGTTGGAATTATGTGGGGCAAGCCGACTGCGACAGCTATATCCGTGATTCCCGTTATACCAAAGAATTTGTGGACAGAGAAGATTATTTTACACTGGCATTCTTTGGAGAAGAGCATAGAGAAGCGTTAAATCTCTGTGGAAGAGTTTCCGGAAGGGACGAAGATAAGATCAAAGAAGCCGGTCTGACACCATATTATGTAGATGGAACAGTTGCGTTTGAAGAAGCAAAAATGATCTTTGTATGCAAGAAGGTTTATGTACAGCGCATGGGAGAAGAAAATTTTGTTGAGAAAGCAAATCTTGACAAATGGTATGCTGACAAAGATATGCATAACATGTATATGGGAGAAATTAAGAAGATTCTTGTGAAAGAGGATTAGGCTATGTGTAGTAGAATACAGAAGCTGACTGTAGTTCTGGCCTCTGCATCACCGCGCAGGACAGAACTGCTGGAACAGGGAAATATAAAGCATGTAGTCATGCCGTCACACTGTGAGGAAGTAATTACATCCCAGGTTCCAAGCCAGGTTGTGGAAGAACTTTCTGCGCAGAAAGCAGAAGATGTCTACCAGCAGTATGAAAAGAAAAATGCAGGGGATTTTCTGGTGATCGGTTCGGATACGGTGGTTGCAGCAGATGGAAAGATTCTCGGAAAGCCAAAGGATAAAGAAGAGGCATATCAGATGATTTCCATGCTTCAGGGAAAAGCGCATCAGGTTTACACCGGTGTTACGCTTCTGATAAAGAAGGATGGGAAAAAGATCCGGAAGACATTTCATGAATGCAGTGATGTGCATGTATATCCGATGTGCAAGGAAGAAATCCGGGAATATATTGCAACAGGAGAGCCGATGGACAAGGCAGGAGCCTACGGGATCCAGGGTGCATTTGGCATGTATATCCGTGGGATTGAAGGCGATTATAATACGATCGTGGGTCTTCCTCTTGCGAGAGTTTATCAGGAAATGAAGGAATATATTTATTAAAAAAGAAACTGGGAGAGATGACTTGTTGGAAAAGTCATCTCTCCCAGTTTTTTAGGAAGAAAAAGTTTTATTTCAGATACTGCACACTGTATGGTGGCATTTCGAGCTGGCCGTTCATCTGGATTTCATTTCCGGTGAGCAGATCAGTCATAGTTCCCCCGAGTTCGCCGTTGTGTGCGGTAAATGGTGTATCCGATGCGTTAATTGCAACCAGCATCCGTTCATCATCTGTTTTGCGCTCAAAGATGAGCTGATGATTAGTAAGGACAACATTGTGATAACTTCCATGGCAAAGAGCATTGCTTCCGGTTCTGACATGGATCATTTTTTGATCTGTTCAGTCAGTGCATTCGGTTTTGGCGCATCGAAGCATGGGCGGAGAGCATAGTCATTGTCCGGAGCTTTTACTCCTTCCTCACCCCATTCACTTCCATAATAAATGCAAGGAACACCCGGCATACCAAGAAGAAGACCGTAAGTCAGCGGCAGGTGGTTCTTGTTGGTCAGGATACTTGCAATTCGGGTCACATCGTGGTTGTCAACAAAAGACATCAGATGTTTTCCACGGTAAATGCACCACTGTTCCGGTCCGTACTGACGGTTCAGAGAGTGCGCGATCTCAAACATGTTCATGCTGTTGAAGCTGGAATAAATGCCTTTATAGCATTCATAGTTGGTGCAGCTGTGCAACATTTCGTCATTGACGATCTGATTGTAATCCCCGAAGAGAACCTCTCCGATCAGTGCAAAGTCAGGTTTTAATTCCTGACAGAAACTACGCAGACGTTTCATGAAATTGCGGTCCAGGCAGTATGCAACATCAAGCCGGAGACCGTCGATGTCAAATTCATCGATCCAACCCTTTACACATTCCAGAAGATAATCTACAACAGCAGGATTGGCAAGATTCAGTTTGACCAGTTCAAAATGTCCTTCCCATCCTTCATACCAGAAACCGTCATTGTAGCAGGAATTACCGTCAAAATTGATGCAGAACCAGTCTTTGTATGGAGAATCCCATTTCTTTTCCAGTACATCTTTAAATGCCCAGAAGCCACGTCCTACGTGATTAAACACACCGTCAAGAACGATTTTTACATTGTGTGCATGGAGATCTTTGCATACTTCTTCGAAATCTTCATTGGTTCCGAGACGCAGTCGATTTTTTTTATAATCCCTGGTGTCATAACCATGATTGTCTGATTCGAAAATTGGATTTAATAATATAGAAGAGATACCTAAGGATTCCAGATAACTGCTCCAGTCCTTTAATTTTAAAATCCGGGATACGGTTTTGCCGTCATTTGCGGTCGGAGCGCCACAGAATCCAATTGGATAGATCTGATAAAAAAATTCCTTCATAAGCCCACATATTCTAGTACCTGCCTTTTAGTCAAAATTTGGATAAAATCCCATATATCTATTGTATCAGATAGAGTCAAAAGATGGTATACTATTTAAAGCAAAAGTGGAATTTGTAAAAATGTAATGATATGGTAATGTTTTTGAAAAAAGGAGAAAGGAAAGCTTTTTTTTGTTGCAATTTATAGTTGCTTTTATTATAATTTAAAGTGCGTGAAAAGGTATTTGTGCATAATAATGCACAAATCATGGAGAGAAAAATGTGGCAGTTTATACTAGGAAGTACAGGATTTATTCTGTATTTTATTTATGATATTAACAGTGTTCGTATGAAGAATGCCGTATTACAAAAAATTTTTTGCAGTTGGGAGTATTCTCGTTGTAGTATCGCTGATTGCAGAGCTTTATGCAGCATGGGGGAGCTGCCATCGGAAGATCGGAACAATGACCGGATTTGGATTAGGAGGACTCCTTTTCTTTTGTCTGCTCATTTATACGTTGTTTTTTGCGCTTCCCTTTGAAGAAACCTATTGTGAAGAAAATAAACTGCGTGCGGCTTATACGGAAGGTATGTATGGATTGTGCCGCCATCCTGGTGTTTTATGGTTTGCGGGAGCGTATCTGTGCATGTGGGGAATGGTCGGTGGATGGAAGCATGGGATTTATTTTTTACTTATGATTTTCTGGAATTATCTGTATATTATTTTTCAGGATCTGTGGACATTCCCACGGACATTTTTTAACTATAAAGAATATCAGCAAAGTACGCCGTTTCTGATACCGAACAGAAAAAGCATACTGGTGTGCCTGCGTACTATCAGAAAAAATGATTGATCTGGAGCGGACAGTCTATGAATTTAAAAGAAAAATTAAAAAAACAACAGTATAATGAAATATGGCAGCAATACTGTGGATTTCTGGATCTGTCGATGGACGGCTACATGAAAATCCAGCGGCGGCTGATGGAAGAACAGATCCAGCTGTGGAGTAACTGTGGACTTGGACAGTCGATTTTGAAAGGAAAACATCCCCGAAATCTGGATGAATTCCGTAAAATGGTACCACTGACGGAGTATGAAGATTATGCAGATATTCTTTTGACCAAGCAGCCTGATATGCTTCCTGGGAATCCGGTGATCTGGATTCAGACAACCTGGGAAGGCGGGAAACATCCGATTAAGGTTGCGCCGTATACAAGAAGTATGCTGGATACCTACCGGAATAATGTGACAGCATGTCTGATTTTATCGACCAGCAGGAAAAAGGGATCTTTTGATGTTGCATCTACGGACAAATTTCTGTATGCGCTGGCACCGCTTCCGTATGCTACCGGACTTTTTCCACTGGCACTCGGGGAAGAAATCGATATCGAGTTCCTTCCGGCAGTAAAAGATGCTGTGAATATGAGTTTCAGCGAACGAAACAAGCTGGGATTTAAAATGGCGATGAAAAAAGATCTGGGATTTTTCTTTGGCCTTGGAAGTGTGGCTTATGCAGTAAGCCTGAGCCTTTCTTCGCTGACCGGTGGCGGTGGTATCCAACTATCAAGTATTCTGAAATGCAGACCACATATGATTTTCCGCCTGATACAGGCAAAGTACCGCTGCAAAAAGGAGAATCGGAAATTACTTCCAAAGGATTTATTCCATTTAAAAGGGTTCATGGTAGCGGGTACGGATAATCAGTGCTATAAAGATGATCTGGAAGAACTCTGGGGAATCCGGCCGATGGAATTGTTTGCCGGTACGGAACCATCTATAATGGGGACAGAGACCTGGACGAGAAAAGGAATGTATTTCTTCCCGGATACGGCATTTTATGAATTTATCACAGAGAAGGATATGTTGAAAAATCATGAGGATCCGTCTTATATTCCACCGACATATCTGATGGATGAAGTCCGGCCAGGAGAAAAATATGAGCTCGTATTTACAATTTTGAAAGGCGGTGCATTCGCGAGATATCGCTGTGGTGATATGTACCGGTGCGTTGGACTGCAAAACAGGGAAGATGAAACGCAGATCCCCCGTTTTGAATATGTGGACCGGGTACCATGGATCATTGATATTGCAGGATTTACAAGGATTTCAGAAAATGGGATCCGAAATGTGATTCGTCTGTCAAAGCTTCCGATCACAAACTGGGTTGCGGCAAAGGAATATAATGAACAGAAGCGCCCATATCTGCATATGTATGTAGAACTGGAACGGGAATCCTTGCTGAACAGTGCCATGAGCGCCGATATTTTAAAAGAGTTACTGAGTACATATTTCAAATATATTGATCAGGATTACCGTGACTTGAAGAAAATATTGGGAATGGATCCTTTGCAGGTTACAATTTTTACGTGCGGAACATTTGAAACTTATGAAAAACAGACTGGAAAAAACTGCATCAGATGAATCCTTCCTATTATGATTTGAAGGCGTTGCTGGAAGTGCAGGAATGTTTGAACAAAGTGAGATAAGAGGGAATTATGGGAACCTATGGATATATTTCAATCATAGCAATGGTGTGCTATGGATTTATGCTGCTGATGTTTCTGACAGCGAAGCGAAATAAAATTGTAAATAGCTTTCTGGTAGTGTTGGTTGGACTGCTTTTCTGGGCTGGAGGATCGGCATTTATGCGTGTTCATCTGTGGCCAAGTTATGAATTCTGGTATCAGGTTTCCCTGCTTGGAATTTTACTACTGCCGTATGCATATTATTGTTTTATTCTGGCATTTGGCGGGGTGAAAAAAGGTCTGCCAGGGAAAATATATCTGGCTGTTATGCTGATCTGTTTTGTGGTAAATATCCGGGCATGGGGTATTCCTGGGATGCCCGAATGTGGTGGAAAAGAATGGGCTTCCTACTTTTGTGTATGAGATTAAACCTACTATATTAGTACTCTTTTTCCCGGCTGGGATTTTTTTGATTTATCTTTTCCTTATCCTTGTGCGGATCTGCAAAGCAAATCCCAATATGAAAGTACAGTATGAACCGGTCATGGCAGGGGTTCTGGTGTTGTTTGCAGGGAATATGTTGCTTGGAATACCATTTTTCAGTGGATTTCCGATTGATATCTTAAGTGGTGTAGTAAATGTATTTTTCCTGTTTTATGCACTGATCCGCAGACGTCTGTTCCGGCTGCAGATGCTGGCATCGCCCAGTCTGTGTTACGGTGTGGGATTTTTGTTTTCTGTTATTGTATTTTTGAATGTAATTCCATATCTGCAGAAAATCTTCCATATACAGATGAATAAGAATACAACGCTTTATGCCCTTGCTTTTGCAATTGTATTTCTGGTGATTTATGCGCTGTTTACTTTTTTGTTGGAAGCTTCTGGTACGCAGTGTGTTTGTCAGGGAAGAAAATTATCAGACAGAAAAAATCAGGGAGTTTAGCTCTGCAATTTCGAAGACGCTGGATTTAAATGAAATTCTGGACAAAACGATCAGTGTCATGAAAGAACTGATGGATGTTGGAAATATCTATATTTGTATGCAGGATGCACCGGGACAGCCATATCGGGGAGTGGCAAGTGATCAGCCACTGAATGATCTGACATTTACGATGGAAGAAGAAAACCCGATGATCCAGTGGCTGAAAGAACATGAAGAGCCGATCATTTACCGGGATTTCCGTTATACCGTGGAGTATAAGTCGATGTGGGAGAGTGAAAAACACCGGCTGGATAAGAAGCATATCCGTTACTGTGCAGGCTGAAGATGGAGAATGTCTGGTTGGTGTGATTCTGATCACAGATGCTTCGGCAAAAAAACGGCTGGTATATGATGAGGTGCAGCTGATCTCATCTGTTACGTCGGTTGCATCGATTGCGATTAAGAATTCAAGATTGTACGAGAGAGCCCGCCAGGAAGCCAGAACAGATGAGATGACCGGATTACTGAACCGGAAATATTTCTATGAAGTGTTGAATGAAGAGCTTGAGAAAAACAGGGAGGCATCGCTGGCACTTGCGATCATCAATGTAGATGATTTTAAATTGTATAATCAGTTGTATGGGGTGAAAGAAGGAGATCTGTGTCTGCAGCGGATTGCAGATATTATCAGAAGCAGTGTCGGAGAAAGTGGATACACGGCCCGCTATGGAGGAAAGGAATTTGCGGTTCTTTTACCGGGATATGATCTTTTTTCCGCCAGAAATATGGTGGAATCTATTGCAAAACAGATTTATGTTATGAATAACCGCAGAACGGATATGAAGCTGAAAGCGGTAACTGTGAGTGCCGGTATCAGTGCGGCTCCTTATGCGGCAAGGAACGTGAAAGAGCTGATGGAAAATGTAGATCTGGCAGTTTATCATGTGAAACATAATGGAAAAAATGGGATCCAGGTCTTTGATATGATGTTTCGGAACAACAGTGAGGGGAACAATACAAGGAATCACACCCATATTTATCAGGAGTATGAGTCTACGATTTATGCGCTGACGGCGGCAATTGATGCGAAGGATCACTATACGTTCAGCCATTCCAACAACGTAGCTTATTATGCAACGTCACTGGCGACGACCCTTGGAATGAACGAAGATATGATAGAGATTATCCGGCAGGCAGCACTTCTGCATGATGTCGGTAAAATCGGTATTCCGGAGTATATATCAATAAAGAGGGAAAACTGACAGGTGAAGAATATGAGATCATCAAAGGGCATGTAGAGGCATCGATCGATATTATCCGTCACCTTCCATCGCTGGATTATGTAATTCCGGCAGTCATCGGTCATCATGAGCGGTATGATGGAAAGGATATCCACGCCGGATCGCAGGAGAAGATATTCCACTGACTGCGCGGATTTTGTGCGTGGCAGATTCTTTTGATGCCATGACATCCAACGATGTTATAAAAAAGCATTTCCTATTGAAGTGGCACGGGAGAAGCTTCTTCAGGATGCAGGCAGACAGTTTGATCCTGACCTGGTATATAAGTTTGTTGAATGCCTGGATAATGGCAGTATTACACTGGTGAAGGCAGAAGAAACTGTGGACAATCTGAAAGAAATACTGTAGAAAATTCCCACAAAAAAGTGATGAAAATCAGCAAGAAACAGTTGACAAAAGCCTGTTGGTATAATATAATATACAAGTATGACGTGAGAAGAAACAGTTTGCACCAAAGCCCCGGAGTGAACTTGTTTTCTATAGAATCTACAATGAAAATAATTAGTAAACTGAAATTCATAGGAGGTCAACCAATGAAAACTTACATGGCTAATCCAGATAAGATTGAAAGAAAATGGTATGTAGTTGACGCTGAAGGACAGACACTTGGACGTCTTGCAGCAGAAGTCGCTAAAGTTTTAAGAGGAAAAAATAAACCGGAATTTACACCGCACATTGATACAGGTGACAACGTAATTGTTATCAACGCTGAAAAGATCAAAGTTACAGGAAAGAAATTAGATCAGAAAGTATACTATCATCACTCAGATTATGTAGGAGGAATGAAAGAAACTACATTAAGAGAAATGATGGCAAAGAAACCGGAACAGGTTATCGAACTTGCTGTTAAAGGTATGCTTCCAAAAGGACCTTTGGGAAGAACAATGATCAAGAAGCTTCACGTATATGCTGGAGCAGAACATGCTCATCAGGCACAGAAACCAGAAGTTTTAACATTTTAGTCAGAGGTTTGAAAGGAGGAAATAAAAGTGGCAACAGCTAAATTCTACGGAACAGGAAGAAGAAAAAAATCTATCGCAAGAGTATACCTTGTACCAGGTACAGGTAAGATCACAATCAATAAAAGAGATATCGACGAATATTTAGGACTTGAAACTCTTAAAGTTGTAGTTCGTCAGCCATTAGTTGCAACTGAAACAGTTGATAAATTTGACGTTCTCGTTAACGTACGTGGTGGTGGATACACAGGACAGGCAGGAGCAATCCGTCACGGAATCGCAAGAGCACTTCTTGAAGCAGATTCTGATTACAGACCGGTACTTAAGAAAGCCGGATACCTTACACGTGACCCACGTATGAAAGAACGTAAGAAATACGGTCTCAAAGCAGCTCGTAGAGCACCACAGTTCTCAAAACGATAATTCAACCGAATATCGAAAAAGAGCAACAAACCCCGAAAATCCAGTATTTTCGGGGTTTTCTTTATATTCTGAAAATCTATCAGACACCCTCAAAACACACGAAAATGTTCCGGTAACTAACAGGTAACACACAGGTAACTAACACGAAAAAAAGGTGTCCTCCGTAGGACTTTGCGTGTCCTCCGTAGGACAGAAAAAAAGACGGTATCAACCGCCTTTTTCAGTGCAATGGTCTATGATGCAAGACCGGACATCCTTTTTCGTGCGACAGTGGCAGGAATAACCATCCTTGAATATGATGTCATATCCGTCGTGCATGTTTCCAGTGATTCCGGAAATCATTTCTCTGTTCCTCTCTGCAATCTGCATCGTGTCAAACATTCCGCACTGGTCTTTTCTGACGAGGTCTTGCAGATACGCATTGACAGACATTCCCTTGTCATTAGCAAGAGATTTGATAATACTTTTCATTCCTTTAGGAACTTTCAACTCTATTCGTTCATAGCGTTCCCTATCAAAAGCCTGTTTATATTCTTTTCTATCCATCGGTACACCTCCATCAAATCAAATTGATTGCCTCAAGTTTGGTCGGGAGTTCAATGTGGGTGTAGACGTTTTCGGTCACACCCTGTCCTTTATGCCCGACAATTTTCTTGATGAATCTCTCGTCAACTTCCTTTTCGGTAAGGAGAGAGATGCAGGTGTGTCTTGTATCATGCGGGCGGTGTCCGTCATAGACAGGTTCTCTTTTCGTTTCATCAATGACGAATTTCCCGAAACCGAACTCAAGCATCAGAGGAATCCAGTAAGAATCATAATAATTCCGGTACTGAAAAGGTTCGTCGTCGGGTGTACAAATCAGATGGTCACATTTCCGGTTCATCCAGTATTCAAAGAATGGTACAATCTTTTCAGCAATGGGAACTTCTCTGATTCCTGCCTCTGTTTTGGATTCTTTCACATAGAACCATCGTTCATCAAGATGGATGTCCTTTTTCTCAAGGTCGAGGAGTTCACCGATACGGACACCGGAATAAATCATAATAAGGATGACGGTCACATATATGTTTGAATCCTTGCATTTCCACAGAATAGAAATCTCTTTCTTTGAAAAAGGTTTCCGGTTGTATGCGTTCGGATTTCCCGCCTTGCTTATATCAACGTATCTGACCATGTCTCTTTTATCTTGAGACACAATCTCGTGAATGACAGCATAGTCATACATGAGACCCCACAGGATTTTCAAGGTTTTAAGTGTGGGAGTGTTTTTGCCGGAGCTATCGACGACACTTTGCAGGTGATCCAGTTTGATGTCAACAAATCTCATTTTCCACAGGGGTTTCGATGTGTTAAAAGCAGCCTTGTAGCCATTCGTGTCCTTGATTTTTTCAAAATGGATTTCCGACCAATTCTCATATACTTCCTCGAAAGTAATAGTTGCATGGTGTAAATCAAAGGGGTCTTTATTGTATTCCGCTAATGCAGTGAGAGCCTCTTTGCGTGTCGGGTAATATCCGACGGTTATATATAATTGTTTTGATTTTCCGGTTATAGGGTCAATTTCCCACCCTTTTGTCTTTTTTGCTACATAGGGATTTCGTCGGTTTCCGGATAATTTATAGACCGACCCGAACCCGTTCGGTAGTTTCATTCAATCACCATCCTAAAAAAGAAGTATAAAAAATAAAACCAGTGCAAAAAGCACGGTTTATGGTAGAATGAAACAGGATTCGGATTCTATCAAAATGCTTTTTGCAGGGCATGAGATAAGAGATTCCACAAAGGCGATTCGTGTTGCAGCACGGGTCGTCTTTTTATGTGCAAATCTATTTTTCAGAGCGTTTCTTTCACAATTTTCCGATACTTGCGACCGATGGCAAAACAGCCGACACCCAACAGGATGGCAGCAACACCGCCAACAGGAACAGCAAGCAGCAGGAGCAATCCCAAAAGCACAAGCACAACAGCGAGAACCATGAGGATAATTCCGCAGACATTGTATGCCCGGTCGAATATTCCTTTTTCACTGGAGCAGGTGCGTCATAGGATGCGGATGTGTGTCCGTTTCCGGATGATGCACTTTTCATCACATCAGAGACCCCGACGGTCGTTCGACTATACACTGCATTATAAGCAGCCTTTTTCGGGTCATTCACAATCCCCATTCCCTTTTTACCATAAAGAGGATTCACAGCCTTTTTGACCTGCCTCTTTACTTTTCCGGTAGTCCTTGCCTTTATGCTCTTTTTGACATTCGGTTTTCTGACACCGTATTTCATGCAAAACACCTCCATTCTTTTGGACAAATCTGTCACCTTGTACACTTTCCTTACGAAAGGAGGTGAGCAGGATGAAAGTTTTGTTATGGGAAACGAGAACCTCAAAAGGGTTCACGTTGATGGAGTTGGCGAAGAAATCCGGAATAGGAAAATCGACGCTCAACAACATCGAAAACGGTAAGGTGTCACCGACATTGTTTCAACTCGAAACGATAGCGATTGCACTGGGGGTCAAAATAACCGACCTGTTTGAATCCGAATACAAATAATTGTATCACATGACATGTTCCGTGAGTGGGAACGGGAGACGATTTCCACAATTATGGAAATGAACTCCGATATTTCCACAATCATGGAAATATGTGATATGATGTGTTTCGGAAAGGGGTGGTGTTCCCTTGCATTACAAAGAGACTATCATTGAGTTAGTCGGTAAGATACAAAGCGAAAAAGTCCTCAAGAGGATATATAAATTCGTTTTATATCTGTACACCCACGAGACTGGCAGTTGAAAAAGACTGTCAGTCTTTTTTATTTCACGCAGGTATTTCATCGAATCGTCCTCCGACAAGATTTTGCGTCCGAGCAAATAACCGGAAAGACTACACAAACGCTGAACCTGTTCCTCGTCATCAAGCATGTTAAACATTTCAAGCAAAATCAACTCTCGACGAGTGAGAGAATATAATTCAGATGCTTTTTCATCATTTCTCCTCTCTCAATGAAATGTAATAATCAACAAGTCTGTCAAATGCCTTGATGTCATCATCCGAGGCATACAAGAGCATTTTTATCATATTTTTGCGGGTCTCATTTTCACCCGCCATGATGCGGTCGATTCTTTCAAAAAAGTCATCGTCGGTCTCGACGAACATTTCTCCCTCTCCAGTGGTCAACCACATATAATCAACACCGAACTCTCGACAGATAGATTTTGTCATCTGTTCGGTGAGGTTGCGGTTCCATTTTCAATGTTCGACATTGAACCTCTTGTCACACCAATACGCTCACCGAATTTTTCAAGAGTAAGGTTGAGCGTCTTTCGGACTTCTTTCACACGCTCATTTTCTGTCATGCAAAATCACCTCCTTTTCAATGAATGATAACACTCGTCAAAATAAAAAGCAATAGAAAAGTATTCAAAGAATACAAAAAACTGTTGACAAAGTTGTCAAAGACGAATATTATGTATTCAAGGACAACAGAAAGCAGGAAAGAACGGGTGAAGCGATAGGGCTACACGCAAGTGACATGGTGGTCAGGCTGCCGGATAGCAGATAGAGCGTGTGAAGAATAAACATGACCCGTCAAAGTAGTTGAAGAAAACAGGAACGGTAGGGCAAGAAAGCACAGTGTACCGCACTATTTGAAGAAAGCGGACAGGCTGAACCAATCAGCACTTTACCCCTATTCCAAGAAACCGTTAAGTGGAAGAATCAACCGAGCGAGAGGACACAGCACTGTTGCCCTTTTATAAGAATAGGAGGAATGGAAATGGAAAAAGAAAGATACTTGAAATATGTGAAATCTGCGAGAGAGCAGAAAGAATGAAAATTGATACAGGTGATCGCATGGGAGCACTAATGGACATCGAGAGTGCAGACAAGAAATTCAACATGAGACTGGATGACTGGTTGCAAGCAGATGATTTCAATTTCACACATGACTATTGTGGTATTCAAAACAATATAAAACGAGGAGAGTTTCCGGCAACGGATTTCGGATTTTTTCTCCCAAGATTCGCAGGTACACACTAAAAGCCGAAACGGGGCAGCAGTCGCCCCGTCAGCGTCCGGATGGCGACCGACGCTCTGACGATGGCAAGCCGAAAGACAGCGTCAGAATACCGTGAGAAACATGGCAGCGGGTGAACTTGCTAAAAGGTTCATAGTTGGATGACAGGTTTTCGGTGACTTTTTAAGGCGAAAAGACACAACACGGTAAATTCAGCCGGAACAGAGGCGAGGTCATGAACAGACCGAGAGAGCTCCACAGGAGGAAACAGGATGCAGGAAATGAAATATTTCAACGAGGGAAATGATTGCGACATCTGCAAAAACCAACTCATGACAGGACGAGACGGAACGGTCGAGGATTGCCGGAGGAGACAGAATGGGTTGTCATGCAGATTCGAGGAGCGTGACATTCGGACATGTCCGGTGTGCGAACATGAGGTTGATCGTGAGGATATGTATTTCACAAAGGATTGTCATGGAATCCCGTTCAGACTGGTGTGTGACAGATGCTATCAGAGAATCATGTCAAAAGGATATGACGGGGAATATTACACAGAGGCAGACGAACAGATTGAGGACGACTATTGAGAGCCGAAACGGGCAGCAGTCGCCCGTCTGTGTGGGATGACCGCCCACGCATTGACAAGGCAGGTCAGAACAGGAGGTCAGACGGATGGAAGTCGGACGTATATTGCCAACCGAGGCAGCAGTCATATTGAATGTATCACCGCAATTCATCCGAATAGCGATGCAGCAAGGGAAACTCCCTATCGGAACAGCGGTGCAGATGTCATCAATATGGACTTATCACATTTCGGAGAAACTGCTTGCAGATTATTCCGGAAAAGACATACAGGCAGAACTTGAGAGAATCAGAGGAAAGAGAGGAGCGTGACATATATGTCAAAGGATGAAAGAAAAGAAATGATTGAGAACATCGCAGAGCGGTTCACACAGATGGATGACGTTGACAAGTCCTATATTGCCGGATATATGGCAGGAAAACAGGAGGAACGTCAGAAATGGGAGCAGCAGGGAAAGACAGCGGTTGCAACAGCGTGAGGATGACTTGTGTTTGATACGGAGGGGGCGATTTACGAGGAATACACCTAAAAAATGAATATGCAGAGCATGAGAAAAAAGAGCAAAAAGAAAGGAGACCGTTGCAGCGGTCTCCCGTTTAGCAGTCTGTGTCAGACGCTTAAAACACTAAAAATATTATAGCAAATCTGACACCATATTGTAAGCATGAAAAAGCGGGAAAACCCCGTAGTTTCAAAGGGTTTTAGACCCTTTTGACGACCTTGTGATGGATAGTAACAAGTCGTTGAAAAGTATATATAAGGGCAGCAGGAGGAACGGTGTCAGAATGGCAAAGAGAAAGAAAGGGATGACGTTCATCCCGTATGACTATGAGGCAGCATACAACAAGAGCCTTGAGGATATGCACGAGTTCTTTGTTGAGCAGATGTTCAAGCAAGGGAAAAAGGTTGTATATGCACTCAAGGAGATACGAGCAGGAGACCAGTTCGAGGTTGAGATATATCCACAGTTCAAGAAAATGGATGAAGTACCTCCGGAGGGTCGGAGTATCAAAAAGGACAATGACAAGGCTCAAAGGAATCTGAATGACAAGAACGCAAGGAAATATGTGGAGCGTCTTATCAATGAGAATTTCACGGACAGGGATTTGTGGCTCACGTTTACATACGACAATGAGCATCTCCTTCCGGACGGAGACATCGACGCAGCAATCAAGAACGTGCAGAAATTCATCCGACGGGTGAATTATCAGAGAAAGAAAAGGGGTCTCCCGAACGCAAGATATGTCTATGTGACCGCCTACAATCCGACAGAGGAAATCCGGTGGCATCATCACATTGTCATGGATGGCGACATGGACATGGATGTGGTTGAGGGATGTTGGAAACAGAGCAGCAGGAACGAGGTTCGGAGGCTGCAAAAGGACGAGAACGGTTTGACAGGAATGGCAAAGTATATCGTCGAGGAAAAGAACAGGGTGAAATCGGAGAAACGGTGGAACTCCTCACAGGGATTGAGAGACCCCGACATCAAGGTGGTTCATTCCAAGAGACCGACAGCAAAAGCCGGAGGATATAAGAAAATCGGAACATACGTCGAGACCATGAGAAAAGGACATGAGCAGGTTCGTGAGCAGATGTTGAAATGGTATCCGGATTTTGATTTTACGGATGCGGGAATCTATTACAACGATTTCAACTCAATGTTCTACATACGGGCGAGAATGAGGAAACGGAGGCAGCAATGAAAGCAAAAAGAAAGAGAAGAATGAGCAGGAGGAGACGGGAACGGACATATATTGCGGTGATGGTATTACTGGCGATCGCTGTGAGCATAGGTCTGACACGCTCTGTCATGCGAGATGACAAGGAATTTGAGGAGTATGAGCAGCAGTCGCAGGAGTTCAATGCACGGATGCAGAGAATCGACGAGAAAAGAGAGGCATCCGGACAAAATGCAATGCTTGAGCAGGTGCGAACATGGCAGCAGGAGCAGGACACAGAACCGGACAAGTATGCAGTATTTGACACCATGTCGGCAGACTGGGGAGGCGAGGAGGATGGATTCGTGCTCTATGAGATACCGGAGGAATACAGTCGGACAGGTGGCTATTTCCGGAAAAGATGCAGGTATATACATATTGCGTCTGCAAGCAGTACGGGGTCAGATATGACCTTGTGGTCGCTTTGATTGAGAAAGAATCCGGATATAAATTCGACAAGGTTGGTGACGATGGTCATTCTATCGGGTACATGCAGATATACGAGGAGTGCCACAGAGACAGGATGGAGCGTCTGAACGTCACAGACCTCACGAACCCATATCAGAACGTACTTGTCGGGATTGATTACCTGTCGGAACTGATTGAGAGATACGGAACGATTCAAGATGCACTTGCAGCGTATAACTACGGGGAGCAGGGAGCAAAACAACACCTATGGAAAAACGGAATCTATGTGTATGAGTACAATCAGACCATCATGAGCCGGATGAAAGAAATTGAGGAGGAACTGGAGCAGGATGCAGGTGATTGAGAGGATTCTGCACATGTTGAGGGTCAAGGATTGCAGACATGTGTGTCTGTTCTGCGAATATTATGACATGTGCAAACAGGAAACAGGGAGCAGGAAAGAGGTGAAAGAGAATGAACATGAAATATGCAATGAGAAGTGAGGACACGGAGCAAATCAATGTCGTGTCATGGGCGAACTGGAACATGAACCGCTATCCGGAATTGAAATGGCTGCACCATGTACCGAACGGAGGCAGCAGGAACAAGCAGGAGGCGGTGAAACTCAAACAGATGGGTGTCAAGGCGGGAGTGAGCGACCTTTGCTTGCCATATCCGAAAGGAATTTATTGCGGACTATACATCGAGATGAAGTTCGGAGACAACAGGCAGCAGGTATCACAGAAAGAGTTCCTCAAAGACATGGCAGAGGCAGGTCATTTCGTGGCGACCTGCTACTCCGCAGAGGAGGCAATCGAGGTCATCAAGAAATATTTATCTCTCAATAGTTGGAGGATGAACGATGTCATGATTGTGATGGGGCGAGCGAGTGGAAAGCAGGACGCAATCGAAAGATGGTCATGGATATACCGAACAACAGCATCCTCAAGAATGGGGAAATCAAAGAGAGCAAACCGAGAAAGAAATGAGGAGGTGCAGCAGGATGACGGTCAAGGATGTTATGACGTTGCTTGAAAGTCCGGACAGGGTTCGGGTCATCAAGGACGGTGAGGAGATATACAACCAGTATTTCGCAAACATGGAGGTTGACAAGGACATTGTCGCACAGATAGGAGATGCAGAGGTCAAGAGATTCCGAGCAATTCCGGAGATCACTCACAGGAAATACAAGGAACGGGGTCTCATTGCACCGATGAAACCGGAGGAAACACCGGACTATTCTTTCAGAGATTTGCAGTTGTGTATATACCACACAATCACGATATAGCGGGGAGGTGAGGACATGAGGAAAATCATCATTGTGGCAGCAGTCGTTGTCATAGCACTGGGAGCAGGGTTCACATATACACTCTACAAGGTGGGCGAGGGGATGCACCTGCACCGCTGCGGATGGAGACAGCCGGACGACAGAGGTTTCATGTAACAGGTAACAAGAGGATAACAGGAGGAACAGAAAAAAATGAAAATTATTGCAGTTATGTCACCGAAAGGTGGAATCGGAAAGACAACGACATCGGATGCAATCGCCTACATGTTGGGAGAGGAGCAGGAGAAACGTGTTCTCATTCTCGACGGAGACCCACAGGGCGATACATCCAAGACATTCGAGGCATACGAGCCGGAGGGAACAGGAATGAGTGAACTGCTTGAGCGTCATGTGAGCGTAGCGGGTCATACCGGACAACGGACTTGATAAGACCCACACAGTACAGTCACATTGACATCATTCCTGCAAACGGGTATCTCATGCAGACAGACATGAAACTGCTGCTCAAGCAGGAGGCAAATCAAGTCACGAGGCTGCGGGATGCACTGGAGGAAATATCCGAGGCATACGACTATTGCATTTGTGATTGTGGTCGTCTGTTGATATGGTGGTCATCAACATTCTACTGGCAGCAGAACTCGTCATTGCACCCGTAAAGGTCGGAGGATATGAAAACGAGGCGATTCACAATTTGCAGGAGCAGGTTGACGACCTGCGGGAAATCAATCCGGAACTCCGAATCAAAGGTCTTGTGACCATGAGACAGAAAAACAAGACATCACTGGATTTCGAGGAGTGGATGAAAACCAGTTCCGGATTTGACATGTTCGTCACACCGATTCGTCGGTCGATTGTAGCGGAAAAGGCATCCATGAGAATGGCAGTCCTCCCACAGTTTTCAAAGAACTGCATCGTGTCACAGGACTATCGCAATGTGGTTCATGAATTACTCAAGGAAATGGAGGGGTGATGCATGGCAGGAATGAGAGCAGTGCATAAAAAGGACGGAACAACATTCAAA
>ENA-OQLB01000182-OQLB01000182.1-human-gut-metagenome-genome-assembly--contig:-NODE-182-length-37324-cov-5.819098_pt1 | contig 37324 bp, 44 predicted proteins | sample MGYA00242656_ERZ504813 | MGnify/ENA primary metagenome ERZ504813 (study PRJEB26092, sample SAMD00036388) | human gut metagenome | host: Homo sapiens | study: EMG produced TPA metagenomics assembly of... | reverse complement strand
CAGACGTACGTAGCTGTACATCGATCGATGCTTCAGACGTACGTAGCTGTACATCGATCGATGCTCAGACGTACGTAGCTGTACATCGATCGATGTCAGACGTACTAGTGCCTCAAGGATCTTCTCAAGTCCCTCACGTGTATATTTTTTAATAGTCTCACGGCCCCAGCTTGTGAAGACTCATCTGCATGATGATGGTGGTGGTCATGTCCACAGCCACACTCTCCGTCGTGGTGATGGTGATGCTCATGCTCTTCATGATCATGGCCGCAGCCACACTCTCCGTCGTGGTGATGATGATGCTCATGCTCCTCCTCAAGCATCTCCTGCTCCAGGGATACCGGATGCTCCATAACCTCTACCAGCTTCTTACCGTCAAGATTCTCGATCGGAGTTGTAATGATAGCAGCATCCTTATTCAGGCTGCGGAGAAGCTCCAGGGACTCCTGAACCTTTTTCTCACTTGCAATATCAGTACGGCTCATGATGATAGCACCTGCATACTGGATCTGATTATCAAAGAACTCACCGAAGTTCTTCATATACATTTTGCATTTTTTTGCATCAACAACAGTTGTATAGCTGTTCAGTTTAATGTCAACCTCGTCCTGAACACCCTGTACAGCCTTGATAACGTCAGAAAGCTTACCAACTCCTGATGGCTCGATCAGGATCCTGTCCGGATCATATTTGGTAACAACCTCTTTCAGAGAGGTTCCGAAATCTCCTACCAGAGAGCAGCAGATACATCCGGAGTTCATCTCACGGATCTGGATCCCTGCCTCTTTCAGGAAGCCGCCGTCAATACCGATCTCACCGAACTCGTTCTCGATCAGCACTACCTGCTCACCCTGAAATCCATCCTTCAGAAGCTTTTTGATCAGAGTTGTTTTTCCGGCGCCAAGGAAACCGGAGATAATATCAATTTTAACCATTTTGTATACACTCCTTTTAACGTAGTTTGACCAGGAAGTATTATACCCCCTGGTTGTATCCTGTTATGCTCATGATGACAGAGAAAAAAATACCTGTTTCTGTATCTGCTGTCATTATATCCATTTTACAAAACAGACATTCCTATTCTGCTTTATATTCAGATTAATAGAGGGATGTGAAAAGCTCACATCCCTGAAAATCGTTCTTCCTATCAGCCGTTGATCATAAAGTTCATAAGCTTGTCGATATCCTCTTTCTCTGCTGCAACGATCTCAAGCTCCGGGATCTCACCAGCGGAAAAGATGTTTGCAAGAGATACATACTGGGAAAGTTTGGATTTCAGGTTCAATCTGTCTCCCTCTCCTGTTACAAGCTCTACTCTACCCTTGCAGCTGTCAATTACCTCAAAAAATTTATCAATATCTGTAATATGTGTTACTTTCATTTTAAAAATCTCCTTTCTTATTAAAGGGCTGTTCTTAACTCTTTCCGTTAGATTATACCCCAGTGTTTTTAAAAAAGCAATCCCTGCCGGGCAAAAACACTTCACAGATATTCTCTACGGATCTATATATATTTCGTCATATTTCTTCAATTTCAACGGTACAGTCTTTTCTTCCTTTGTTCCATTTCATGAGATAAACCTTAAATCCCAGAGAATCTCTGGCAATGGTAAACGGTTCTTCCCTGAGTACTTCGGATCCCATACCCTGCTCGTTCAGCTCTGCCTGCTTTGTCCTGGCTTTTTCTGTAAGACTCTAAGTTCTTCATCGGCTTCTTTTCCAAAAGAACGATTCCCATATCCGGATGAAGCTTCCCGCAGCTTTTCAGAAAGGCACATCGTTACCTGGATGTGTTTTGTACGGTGAAGCATTCCTGCCAGTTTCCGTGCTACCCATTTAAACCGAAGTTTCCGGTAAATTTCAAGCCACCTGACAAAGGTACGGTCTCCTGCCTGCCTTGCGATCTCTCCCATTACCTCAAATGCCTTTTCCGAGGGAATCCACGGATTTTCCCTGGGAACAATATACTTTTCCGGAACAGCCGGATAACAGCAGTAATTCAATGGCGGAAATTCCACCAGTGCAGAAAGCTTCTCCTCCAGAGCGTTGCAGCTGTCCCCGCTATATAATCATATTTGTCGCGGAGGATCGCCAGCCGATATTCCAGCTGCCGTAAGTATTCATACCCTTCTACCCAGAAATGACCGATCCGGCTGTAATCGTAGAGATGTTTTTCCAAGAGAACAGGGTTTCAAAAAACAAAGTCACCACCGAATCATCCTGGTGAACCACAAGGATGTATTCTCTGCCCTGCCGGCTTAAATCTGCCAGGATCTCGCCCTCGTAATCCGGTTTGTATACACCTGTCATACGGGCATTTCCAAAAACAAGAAAGCTTTCTACCGCATCATTCATAAGATACACAAGACGGATTTCGCCGTTTTTTACATAAGAATCCACTCTGTACATATTGTCATCGGACTTTTCCGCAATTGCTTCCGAAAAAGCACTTTCTGAAGCTGCTTTCTGATCCTGCGGATCTTTCTCATCATTCACTGCCACCAGTTCAAACTGATCTTCTCCAAGCAGCTCTGCTAGCTTCTGAAAGGTATCTGGCAGCTCTTCAAAGGCCTTCTCTGAGACATATCTCTCCGGTGCTGTTTTTCCTGCAGTATTATTTCCAGTATCCATCAATTACCTCTTTATTCAGTTTCTCCCCAATAACGATCATGATCTCCTGTCCCAGCTTTGCCGGCCGGATGCAGATCTCATGGCGGGTAGCATTCAGCTCCAGCCATTGTCCATCTTCTTTTCTGAGAAAACCTTTTACGCGAAAAACATCTCCGCAAGATGGATCATTCAGGATCCTTTCTGCAGTTTCATGAAGTTCCTCCTCGCTTTTATGAACGTTCATAAAACAGAGAATCAAATCCGCCGCCTTCCGCATAGGATTCCTTCACGTAATTCTCTGCCACATACCCGCAATCCAGGATCTTTTCCAGGTCTGTGTCTGTGAGATCATCCCAGTTTCCGGTGAGAATCTCACTGTCCAGACGGCGCCTGCACTGAATCTGGCCAAGTGCACGGTTGAGATGCTCTTTTGTGCTGCTGATCTCTTCCACCGTGGCTTCCTGGCTCCTGCTCAGTAATACATAGCTGCATCTGCCACCTCGGAAGCCAGCAGATAATCCGCTTCCGCAGAAAGATCCTCTGCCAGCTTCGCATCCACAATGGCGATCACATTTCCGATCTCATACCATTTATCCAACGGTTCCTCATGGAGGGCGTCAAAGAACTCATCCACATCAAAGATTCCGGATGGTTCTACGATGACACGGTCGTAACCGCACATTCCCATGGCGATCAGCTTTGTCTTAAATCGCCGTCTGTGACAGTCCGCATCACAGCCCCCGGAAACCATCTCCAGCTCACAATTGTCTCCCATTAGATCCTGAAGCAGCATCATATCCACATTCACTGCCCCGAAATCATTTTCCAGGATCCCGATGTTCATGCCTTTTTTCAGAAGATAGGAGGCATATTTTTTTATAAATGTTGTCTTTCCGGATCCGAGAAATCCAGTTATCAGATCGATCTTTATCATATTTCTTCCTTTACCTTATCAACTCTCCGGAGCATACAGTAAAATAAATGCGAATATATGCTTTACTTATGTTCCGGTCATATTTCAATAATCTCCTGCCCGACAAATGTCGGACTGCTATCAGTATATAATCTTTTTTCCGCAAAGAAAAGAGGCGGTCCTGAAAAATCCTCTCAGAACTGCCTCTTTCCGGCTATTTTATCTTTTTATAAACATATATGAAGATTACTTTGTAAACAGATCTACCAGATCCTGACCATCATTATAGCCCTGTTTTTTCAGTTCCTGAACAAACCAGTCATCTACACCGTCTACTGCTTTCTTAAAGGAATCGATATCCATGTCCTTTTTCTCTGTGAAGGTCACACCGTTTTTGTCTGCCCAGCGTGCTTTGATCTCATCATCACTGGAACGGTTGATGTAACGCTCATACTCAACAGCTTTCTGACCACACTCGTCAACAACAGCCTGCTGCTCCGGTGTCAGCGCATCATAAATATCCTGGTTGATGCAGAAGAACAGGCAGTCATAGATTGCATCCCACATGGAGCAATATGGCTGTACCTCCTGTACACTGGCTGCATCGATGGCGGGCAACGGATTCTCCTCGCCTCTACCGTATTCTGCTGAAGTGCTGTGTAGGTCTCGGACCAGTTCATATTTGTAGCATCTGCCCCCATCTCTTATAACACTCCATAAGGAGATTAGAGCCGGCTACACGAACCTTCAGATTCTTCATATCATCTACAGATTTTACCTCATGCTTGCTGTTTGTCAACTCACGGAATCCGTTCTCTGCAATACCCATGCAGTGAAGTCCGTAGCCGTTAAGGATCTCCTTCAGCTTGTCTCCGGCCTCTCCGTCAAACTTCGCATCTGCATCATCATAGGAATCATAGATGAACGGCAGGGATACCACATTGAAGCGTGGATCAAATGCAGAATAGATCAGATTGGAATGCATGGAGATCTGTACCGGGTCTCCGTTCATCAATGCCTGGATTCCCTCGGACTGATTTCCGTTTGTCAGCTGATCCGCTGCGTAAATGTTAACCTTGACCTTTCCTCCGGTAGCCTTTTCCATGAGTTCACCGAACTTACGTCCTCCATCAGCAGGTACTTGTCTCCGTTGTGGAGCATGCAAAGTTCCAGGTCGTCTCAGGCCAGTTCAGATCACTGTAATCCTCCACGGTATCTACCGAATCCTCTGTAAACAGATCTACAAGATCCTGTGCATCGTCATAGCCTTCACTCTTAAGCTCCTTTACAAACCAGTCGTCGATTCCGTCTACTGCTTTCTTGAAGGAATCGATATCCATATCCTCTTTCTTTGTAAAGGTCACACCGTTGCTCTTCTCCCAGCGGCTCATGATCTCCTCGTCGCCGGAACGGTTGATATAACGCTCATACTCAACAGCCTTCTGGCCTGCCTCATCAACAACCTGCTGCTGTTCCGGTGTCAGGCTGTCATAGATATCCTGGTTGATACAGAAGAACAGACAATCATAGATTGCATCCCACATGGAGCAGTACGGCTGTACCTCCTGTACACTGGCTGCGTCGATCGCAGGCAACGGGTTCTCCTCACCCTCTACCGTATTCTGCTGAAGTGCTGTGTATGTCTCAGACCAGTTCATATTTGTGGCATCTGCCCCCATCTCTTATAGCATTCCATAAGAAGGTTGGAACCGGCCACACGAACCTTCAGGTTCTTCATGTCGTCTACTGTTTTTACTTCATGCTTGCTGTTTGTCAGCTCACGGAAACCATTCTCTGCGATTCCCATACAATGAAGTCCGTACTCACCAAGGATCTCTTTCAGCTTTTCTCCGGCCTCACCGTCAAATTTTGCATCCGCGTCATCGTAGGAATCATAGATAAACGGCAGGGATACTACATTGAATCTCGGGTCAAATGCAGAATAGATCAGATTGGAATGCATGGAGATCTGTACCGGATCTCCGTTCATCAGTGCCTGGATTCCCTCGGACTGATTTCCGTTTGTCAGCTGATCTGCTGCGTAAATATTAACCTTGACTTTTCCGCCGGTTGCTTTTTCCATAAGCTCACCAAACTTACGTCCTCCGTCAGCCCAGGTACTTGTTTCAGTTGTAGAGCATGCAAAGTTCCATGTCATCTCCGGCCAGTCAAGATCACTGTAATCCGCGATGGTATTAAAGGAATCACTTCCGTCTCCGGAATCCTTGGAACTCTGGCTTTCTGTGTCAGAAGACTGGTCTCCTGTATAGGAACCCTCTTTTGCAAGAGCCTTCGGAAGAGCTGTGGAAACAGCCGGAATATAAGTGATGATCAGAAGAACTGCAACGGATGCAGCGATCATCGGCATAACTGCTCTGGAGATCTGCTGAAGAGTAACCTCCAGACCTTTTTTGATCTTGATACTGATGGCAACGAAAAGATTTACACCTACCGGAGGTGTTACCTGTCCGATCGCAAGGTTAACTGTTGCCATAACACCGAATGCTACCACATCATAGCCCAGAGCCTTACATACCGGAAGCATGATCGGTATAAAAATGTACATCGCAGAGTTTGCATCAATGAAGCATCCTGCGATCAGGAAAATGATGTTTACGATCAGAAGGAAGGTAAACTGATTATGTGCAATGCCGGCAAGAAGCTCAGATGCCGCATTTGCAATACCAAACTTGGTACATACAAAAGAGAACAGGGAAGCACTCGCTACGATCAGCATGATTCCACCGGTTGTCTTTGCAGAATCCACAAGAATGTCAAACAGATCTTTGAGCTTAACCTCACGGTAGATCACCATACCAACAAACAGACCGTAAACAACAGATACGGCTGCAGCCTCAGTTGGTGTAAAGATACCACCGTAAATTCCCCCGAGGATGATAACCGGCATCAGGAATCCCCAGAATGCATCTTTAAATGTATCCCAGCGTTCTTTTGCGGAAGCTTTTTCACGGGATGGCTGAATGTTATGTTTCTTTGCCTCGATCATAACGATGATCACAAGAGCAACACCCATCAGAAGTCCCGGAACGATACCAGCCATAAACATATCTGCAATAGATACCCCTGTGATAGAAGCGTATACAACGAATGCGATACTCGGCGGTATGACAATGGCGATGGAACTGGAGGTTGCCATCAATGCCGTGGAAAACGGTGCGGAGAAACCGCCCTGCTCAACCATAGCCGGGATCAGAACTGCTCCAAGTGCCGCAACCGTTGCAGGACCGGAACCGGAGATCGCTCCGAAGAAGCAGGCTACGATAACACATACAATGGCGATACCGCCCTTTTTATGTCCTACGCAGGTATCTACGAAGTTGATCAGTCGTTTGGAAATACCGGCTTTTGCCATAATGTTTCCGGACAGAACAAAGAACGGGATAGCAAGAAGCAGGAATTTACTGATTCCGGAGTACATATTTGTAGCTACGATCGTCAGAGATGTACCGGAATAAAGGATGGCACATACAGATGACAGACCTAAGCAGATTGCAATGGGAAGTCCCAGGATCAGGAAAACAAAGAAGGAGATAAATAAGATTGCACTGATCATTTATTTGTCCTCCTTTTCATCATCTTTTTTCAGGCAGAAGTCCAGGCAGTACTCAATAAAATGAAGGATCATACAGCCTGCTCCGATCGGCACGAAGGACCAGAAGATCCACTCCGGCCAGTTCAATACGAAAGTTCTCTTGCCGTTTGCCAGCTGTGTAAGAACTTTGTCCATTCCATATTTAAATAAAATTGCGGAAAAAACAATGCTCAGGACCGTGATCAGGATCACAGATGGTTTTTCCAGTTTTTTCGGAAGACGGTCCGTAACCAGTGTCAGACTTACCAGTCCTCCTTTTTCACGGCAGGCAAGTGCTGCTGCCAAAAGTGTGATGAGAACAAACACCGCTACAACAAGCTCTTCTGTAAAAGACCATGAGCGATGGATGACCTTACGGGAAAATACATTTCCCACAGTCAGCACAAGGATCAGCAGTGTGGAAATGACCAGTACAATTTTTTCTACTGCTGCAAGTGCGTTCATGAGTTTTTTGTACACTTTCATACTCTTTCCCCTTTTGTATATTTTTCCGGTTTCAGATCCTTACCGCGTGGTTTAAAATGTTTTGGATAAAAAATCCGTCCCCTTTCAGGGACGGATATAAAATTCCGCAACCACCCTGTTTCTCCATTGAAACAAGCACGATTCTGCAACGTACCGGCATACGCGACTTCTGTAACGGGAAGCACCCGTGAAAACCTACTTACTTGTCTGAAACTTTCGGCTTTCCTTCTCAGGGATGATATTCAAGGCAGTTCCGCCGCTGCATCACACCAGTTACAGCTCTCTGAAGACGGTTCCTCTGTCTTTACTGATTCCCTTCACGGAATTTACTTCTGTTATGTGTTAACTCTTTAATGAGTTAAACCAATTCTAACTCTGTTTGTTTTGATAGTCAAGTTTTTTTTTTCAAAAACTCCTTCAGGCGTTCTTTCCTTCTCCGGCGAAGTACTCCTTCACAAGCTTTACAACCACACCGGAAAGCAGGAATACTGCGATCAGGTTAGGGATCGCCATCAGACCGTTGAAGGTCTCTGCGATACTCCAGAGAAGTCCAAGGTCAACAGTTGCGCCGATGATCGCTACCAGAGAGTACAGTACCATAAAAGGTCTGATAGCTTTTTCCTTAAAAAGGAACTCCGCACATCTGGCTCCGTAAAGTCCCCATCCAATGATAGTGGAAAATGCGAAGCAGCACATGGCAACTGCTGTAAAGATGGAAACCCAGTTTCCGTATGTACTGGTAAAACCGCTGATGGTAAGCTCCGCTCCTGCTGCTGCGCCATAACCAACCGGCACCCCGCTGCAGAGGATGACAAGCGCTGTCAGCGTACAGATCACGATCGTGTCCGTGAATACCTCAAAGATCCCGAAAAATCCCTGTTTTACAGGTTTTCTGGTGTCTGCACAGGCATGTGCGATGGAACCGGTACCAAGACCTGCCTCATTGGAAAAAATACCTCTGGAAACACCTTTTTTCATACTCATGAAAAAGCTTCCTACTACGCCGCCTGTCACAGATGCCGGATTAAATGCCCCTCTGATGATAGCGCTGAAAACACCCGGAACATTTTCCAGTTGATGATAACTACACCGACGGCAAGAATAATATAAAACAATGCCATAAACGGTACCAGCTTTTCTGTAACCTGGCCGATCCTTTTGATTCCGCCAAGCAGGATCATTGCCACAAGAATCGCAAGGATGATCCCCATAACAAGGTTTACCGTAGAAGTATTGTCTGCAGCGATCACATTGTAATTGATCAGTGCAGAATCAATAGCTGTTGTAATGGTATTAACCTGGGTTGCATTTCCGGTTCCGAAAACAGTAAGCACACCAAAAGCGGAAAACAGATATGCCAGCCAGTGCCAGTGTTTTTTTAGACCATTCTTAATGTAATACATTGGTCCTCCAACCAGATCTCCGTTGGCATTGGTTTCGCGGAAATGTACCGCAAGTGTTACTTCTGAAAACTTTGTACACATTCCAAGAAGTGCGGAAATCCACATCCAGAATACGGCTCCCGGTCCTCCGATGGCAATAGCACCTGCCACACCTGCAATATTTCCCGTTCCCACGGTAGCAGCTAACGCCGTACAAACAGCCTGAAACGGTGTCAGACTTCCATCGGAAGCTTCTCTTTTCCGAAGCATACGTCCGATAGTGACCCTGATGGCATAGGGAAATTTCCGAATCTGGAGAAAATTCGTGCGGATACTTAAATAAAGACCTACACCAATAATACAGATCATCGCAGGAACGCCCCAGATAAAATTGTTTACAGCAGCATTCACTGATTCAATAACAGATAACATTCTATAATCCTTCCCTTATTTAATTTTGTCTTTTTGGATTGTACGTTTGTCTGTACAAAAAGACGATTCGTTAGATTATATCACATTTTTTGTCGAATGTATAAGAGAAAAGCTTTATAATTTTACTATGATAAAGAAAGAAAGTGAATAAAAGCTGCCAATCCTGTTGTTAAATATGTGATACACATGTAGTAAAAATACTTATCTGTGATCAATATCATTTTCCGTATCGTCCAGAAATGTAAATATATATCCCCAGTATTTCTCCAGGATCTTACCTCTGCTTCCATAGATCTCATGCTTTGTTCCGATCATATGGATATAATCACAGCTTGTTTTTCCCTGGCGATTGATCTTTCCGGCAAAATTTTTCAGGGCACGGACAGACACCAGATCTTCCGTCTGGGCCTGGATGAGCAGCATTGGTGCCGTATATTTTTTCCATCCGTAGAGACGCAGATACCAGCTCATTTCCGCAGAAGCCCAGAGCCAGCCGTAGGATGGAGACCAGGTCTGGAGCTCCTTATGTTCTGCACGGAGATTTTTGTATCGCTCGTATCTTGGTTTTGATGTTGCGGAGCTTGTCTCAAAAGAACCGCTGCCATCGTAAGGCTTTCGGCCAGCTACATATTCCTCATCTTTTCCGAAAATGCATTTCTCCAGAGCTATGCCGGTGGCTGCCGGCCACGGAACATTATCTGTAAGAGGACGGATCATCGGAGAAGAAAGGATCACCTTGTGAAACCAGTCCGGCTCCCAGGCTGCAGCAATACCACCGATGGCACCACCCATGGAATGTGCATACAAGTTAAGTGACAGATCCGGATGTGCTTTCTTTATGTAGCGACATGCTTTCAGAAAATCGCGGATATATCTTCTCCATGTATCGATGTGGACCAGAGACGGGTCTGCGGTAAGACGATAGCTGCGGCCATGGCCGCAATGCTCCGGAATATATACATGATAGCCTTCCTTAAGAAAATAATAGGCCACTTCATCATATTTTACTGCTGATTCTGTGAATCCGTGGCTGATGACTACCACACCTTTAGGCATATCAATATCAGACAGATACTGCAGCATATGGATCTTACCTGTGATCCGTTTGCTTTCGTTACGAAACGGATAATCCGCACCCGGTACATAAAGTTCCCTTCTGTGAGACAGAAGATATGGCGTTACGATATTTTTCATGATTTCTTCGTATTCATTTTCATGTATGATCTGCATATTGGTTAAAAACCTCCCTTGCTTTTACTGTATTGCTTTTTTGCTTCTCCCAAACTCTGCTTTTCAAAACCCTTCCATGTTGTCACAGCTGTTTTCTTACAGGATAACAGAATTCACTCCTCCAGGCAATCCTTTTCAGACCATTTTGCTCTTTAACTTCCATTAAAAATGCCCGGACATTTTGATGTATACCGGGCATTTCTTCTATTATTTAATAAAATCTCACAATATCTTCCACATCTTTACGTTTCGGTCTTGCAGGCTCTTCGGCTGCTTTTCCGATGGCGATCACTGCCATTACCGTTTCTGTTTCCGGAATGGAAAGGATCTCTCGGAGCTTGTCTCCGGCACGAAGTCCCATGATCAGGGTTCCATATCCAAGCTCCTTTGCCTTCAGGATCAGATTCTCGTTCTGAAGTCCCAGATCATAGCAGCCCCAGCCGTTTCCGAGTTCATTATCTGGTGTTCCGTCTTTCTGAAATCCGGCATGGTTATGTACAAAGGTTGTAACGATCAGGGAGGCATTCTCTGCTTTTGCCTGGTTCATTTCCGGCAGACATTCTCTGCTGACCTTCTCCACCATCTCTTCGGACATTACACAATAATATCTTCCGGTCTGGGAGTTTTTCCAGCTGGGTGCTTCCTGAGCGGCCCGGATCACTGCAAGAAGATCTTCTTTTGTGATCCTGCTCTCCGGTCTGTATTTACGGATGGTCCTTCTCTCTTCGATCAGTTTCTGAAATTCCATATTTTTCCTCCTTACTGTCCGGTGCCGGATCTGCTTCCGGATCCTGCAGTTATTCCGGCATGGATTTTTATGTTCACACTTTTTATGGAGCCATTTTAACACAATGCCGTATTGAAATCAATTTTTAAAACTCCGGCATCGTTACTGTTCATTCTGCGACCGTTACTGTTCACTCCGTTCTCAGCAACACGCTTCAAAAAATATTGCCTGGGAACAATAACTGCAATACCACTTATGAAGATTTTTTTTGATTTACCACATAAATTCCCACACAGACAAGAAACAGTGCGATGAGACTTCCCATATTAAATGCCTGATGTACCTCTCCCAGAACCAGTGCAGACAGGATCACACTGAACAGAGGATTTACAAAACCAAAGATCGCTACCCTGGATACATCATTCCAGGCAAGCAGCACTGACCACAGTGTATAGGCCACCGCAGACACCATTGCCAGATAAAAGATGATCCCGATACCGGCGGCATTTACCACTCCGAAATGTCCTCCCATCCCTTTTCCGATCAGGAACAGAATGATCCCGCCCATGGTAAACTGCGTTCCGCTGAGTACCACCGGAGATACCTTTCTGGAAAAAATATTGATCAGCACCGTGGACATTCCGTAAGAAAACTGCGCGATCAGAATAAATCCTTCTCCTGTAAGCCTAAAACCTGCATCCAGAGAATTTCCCATGAGATTGATCACGACCACGCCGGCAAAACCGAGAATGCAGCCAAGCATCTTTCGCCCGGTCATTTTTTCCTTGTGAAAAACAAGGCAGGACAGCAGGATCGCAATAAAATTCCCAAGACCTGTGATAATAGCGCCTTTTACACCGGAGGTATGTGCCACACCTATATAAAAGAAGAAATACTGACATACCGTCTGAGCCATACATACCGGCACCGCATATTTCAGAACAGTTCGATCCGGAAGCAGAACCTTGCGCTCACGCAAAGATGCAAAGATCAGTACAAGGATTCCTGCCAGTGCAAAACGCACACCTGCAAAAACGATCTGACTTGCCGTATCTGCAGAATCCATCTGCATCAGACGGTATCCTGTCTTGATCAGCGGGATCGCACTCCCCCAGAGAAGACAGCAGACGCAGGCAAGCGCTGCCACCACCCAGGTTTTTTTTAATATTGTTTTTGTTTGTTCCATTTGTTTATTCTCTCTTTCTCAAAACTTCTTCCATCTGACTGATCACAGCTTTTATTTCATTTATTGCACTGATACTTACGTCCCGGAAATCAATCTTTTTCCCCTTTCCGTATAATTCCGCCTCATAAGCGCTGGCTTTCTCTTCATCTTTATCCTTGTATCGGGCTTTTCCGATCAGCCAGGCACTGGAATCCGCATAGTCCGGATATTCCGTATTTCCCCGGATCAGAAAATCCTCTGAAGCTTCCGTCAATGCTGTTTTCAGTTTTTCTGCTTTATCCAGAAATTCTTCCGTTGTCTGCGGATAATGTTCTTTTATATAAAGGAGATTTTTATGAATACAGGTGGCACTTTTTTCCATTAGTTTCCGTTCTTCCGGATCTTTGAAATTATCATATTCCCCAGGCCGGACTTCCCATCCGCGGATGGATTTGCTTAATTCCATCAGCCAGTATACATGACGGGAAATATCGTCCGGAAACATAAAATACGTAGAAAATTCATGATCGATAATAGGTGCAAGACTTCTGATCCCGCCATCTTTATCACAGAGAAATGCTACATTTTCATAATGATAATTCTGGTCTCCCTTCAGGACAGAGATCAGTACCTGCATAGCAAGCTGTTCCGCCATTTCCCGATGCTCCTGCAAAAAATCAGCTTCAAAAATATCTCTATAATCATAAAACATCTGGCAATAGTTTACATAATTATCTATATCTACCTTTTCATCCGGATATTTCCTGAAAAACTCCAGAAGATTCAAAAGGGATTCCCCTTCTTTATAGGCCATGGGTACTGCCGTTCCGTAGTCAAGATATTTTTCATTTACTGCCTCATACCCTTCACAGATGGCCAGTTCATACCTGGGCGCAGGCATAAAATATTCATTAATGATCGTTGACCAGAACACCTCTGCATAAGCATACAGTGGCGTGGAAAATGGTTTGGATTTCGTCAGTGGCTTGAAAATCATATTTCCAGGAAATATGGGGAAATGTTTTTCCCCGCTTACCACGCCTACAGCTTCAGACTTAAGATTTCCGATTCGATTTTTGTATTGATAGTGTCTGACTTTATAATACATAGCAGTCATATCGTATTGCCTTCCCCTTCAATGTATAAGACGGCTCCCGGCCGGCAAGACATTCACTTTTCAGCGGACGCTTGACGATGATCTTATCCGGATTTGCTCTGATAGCTGCATCAAAAAGATCCTTTTCCCCGGAACACGGTGTTCCAGCTTCTGGATCAATTGAAGTTTCTTGTTGATCAGGCTGGATTTCTGTCTTGCCGGAAACATGGGATCCAGATAGATCACGTCTACAGGATCAAGAAGCTTTGACATACCTTCTACACTGTTTCCCTCGATCACCTTCATACGACCGGCAATATCTTTCAGATCCATATTTTTCTTGGCACGGCGAATGGCATCTTTAAGAAGGGCTGCGATCACCGGATTCTGCTCGTACAGCGTCACCTCATAGCCCTGGGCTGCCAGAAGAAAGGCATCCTCACCCATTCCTGCCGTAGCATCGATGGCATTCCTTCCCTCCTTATCTGACTTCACCGCCTTCACCAGCATCTCATGCTGAAGTCTGCCTCTGGTAACTCTGTGAAGCATCGTCTCCACAAAATCCCCCTGATAGGTCAGCCCGAAACCGGACAGCGAAACGCCCCTGGAATCAAACCGCACCGTCAGAAAATCTCCCGGCTTATCCTGAAGCTGCGCTCCGGTCCTCCTGCAAAAGGCTTCCGCCATATCTCTCTGTCCGCCCTTTCCAAGACAGACTGCGATTTTATCATTCATTTCCTGATTCTCTCTTTCATGACTCTTTTTCATAAGCTCTTTCATTCTACAATTTTACAAAAGAAATTGCAATTCATCTCAAAAAGGTGTCCGCAGACGTACCAAAATACGCTGCGGACATCCAATGTCTGATCCATAGTCAGGCGGTTACTTAATGCTTGCTGTCCTAAAACAGAAGCTGAAGTCCCATTGCAATGATCCACATATATGCACAGGTCTTTGGGATCATCAGTAATCCGACCTTGGGCTTTGTTTTGCTGAATAAGGTTACCGGAAGATAGCATCCAAAGGAAATGATGATCGCAGCAACCATTCTTGTCATGTGATACCCATTCGCATTTCCGGAGATCGCATACAGAATGATCACACCGATACCGGTAACTGCAAAAACTGCATTTCTCAGGATGGATAATTTCATATTTCCATCATCTGTACACCAGTTATTCTGAGGAAGGAAGCATACCACGATCCTGATGATCGCAGAGATCCAGATCATTGCTTCCACTGCTGCCGGTGCATTCAGCTCCGGGAAGGTAAGCTTCCATACATACAGTAAAATAATATAAAATACAGTCATCGTGATCGAGGATACCTGTAATCCGATTCCCAGCTGTTTCCTGATCCTCTCGCTGCTTCCATGGACAGCTCTGATGATCCTTGGCACCAGATGGAAAGCATCTCCGCCACAAAGTGTCAATGTCAGTACTCCGTAAAGGATAAACAAAGGATTACCCTTCGAAAATACAAAGAAAAGAATTCCTGCGATCAGATCGAATATCAAATATCCTGCGTCAAATATTGCCTCCATTATGTCCGGCATGTTTTTCTTACTATTTTCTCTCATGCTTCCTGCCTCTTTTTCATCATCTCACCTCATATATTTATCCGCATTTTCGCAGATCTTATGAAACACCTCTTTACAAATACGCTTCTCTTCCACTGTCAGGCCGTCCAAAGCGATTTTTGCAAATTCCTTCTGTGCTTTTATTCCATCTTCAATGATCCGATCTGCCTTATTTAATAAAACGATCTCGATATGCTTCTTATTGTCCGCACTCTGGATCCTTTCGATCAGACCTCTGCTCTCCAGATTTTTCAGAGAAGAGGACACGTGGGATTTCGTCGACTTACGGACTTAACGATCTCAGCCGCAGTATTATGCTGTGGATTGTTGTGTAAAAACATAAGGATATCATATTCCATATGCGTCAGCTGATATTTCTCACATACACTCCCTGTGACTTTTTCATAACAGCTTGTTATCGTTTTATGCTGATCCCAGAAAAACATAGCCTTCCTCCATATCTTTTCGTTCTATTTAGAACGATTGTATGGCATTGTTCTCTATTTGTCAACTATAAAATATCTTCTTTCACCATTTATATATCTGCCACAAATAAAAGCTGCCGCTTTGCGATCTATCAACCGCTAAAGCGACAGCTTTCTTCTCAGCCGTATATTTATTTTGAATTTCTCTTTCCTTTTCTGACTTTGATCCTGCGGATCATCCTTCGGATCAGAAATACCACAAGCACAATGATCACGATAAAGATCAGACAAATACCTGCGATCATTGCCGAAAACTTATTCGGCTGCTTCACCAGATCAATGATATTTCTGCTGTCCTCCACAACCTTACGTCCATGTGTCGTCTCATAATATTCCGGCACATTGGCAATTCCGTCGCCGTCTGTATCCGCAAAGGACTGCATATATCTTGCGATCGCATCCCAGGCCTTTAATTCCCTGTCATCCTCCATGATCGCCTGATCTTCCAGATTTTCAATGGGATTCCCATCCCTGTCCTTCGGTTCAAGAGACAGTAGTCCATAGGACATTTTCATCACAGAACCAAGCATCTGACCGGTATACAGATCTGTCACAACATGATACAGCTTGTCATCCTGGATCTCGATCCGCTCTCCGTCTGCCTGGTGAGATAACAATCTGTCACCTTATTCAGGATCATCCGATGTGGATTGTATGCAAAATTCAATCCACTGCAATATAACCTTGCCGTTGTCATAAAATCCGATACAGAAGCGTCCACCTCCGCTGCCAGCTTCAGCTCTTTTCCGGTCAGGTATGCACTGATCAGCGGATATCCGGCAACACCGTCCTTTCCGATCCCCAGTGAAAAGGAATTAAAAACATCCTCTACTGTGATATCGCCCTTTGTGTATGTGTCCCGCACGGTTCCGCTTGGAACAACGGCTACATCAACCGGATCACCATCATAATACTCGGAATTTTCCACTGCATATATGTATGCATCGGACATGATATCACCAAGATTCAACTCTTCGTGCTTCGTGCCCATTTCTTCCAGACTGTTGAATTCAACATCATTTTCAGCAAGAACCTCTTCCCTTGTATAGCCGAAATCGGCAAGATAATTCTTATCCACCGTATCCATCAGGGCATCGATCTGTTCCTGTGTCGCCTGGTCCGGTTTTACATCCTCAGAAACAGGGATCAGCTCATAGGATGTCAGCTCCCACCGTCCGTCCTGTTTCTGTGTCATGGAAAGTGATCCCAGATTTCTTCCGTATTCGCCGCAGGATACGATATATGTGTTCCCATGCTGAATTGCCTCTTTCAGCTCTGTGTGCGTATGTCCGCTGATGATCAAGTCGATATCCGGCACCTCTTTTGCAAGGATCTCATCCTCCGATTTGTTCTCATCCTCCCAGGTTCCTCCATGGGACACACAAGCGATCATATCCACTTTTTCATTTTTTCGGATCTTTTCTACTGTCTGTTTTACGGCTCAACCGGATCCTTGAACTTTAATTCACAGGTCGGTGCACATTCTAGGGCATCCTTACCGAACACACCGACTACTGCAGCCTTTACATCTCCCTTTTGAACTACTACATAATCCTTCACACCGTAGCTTCAAATGCCGACCGGATCTGCTTCTGACCATCGCTTAATCCATCCTGCTCCATGCTGTCCCAGTCCACGTTGCACACTACCAGTGCCGGCACTGTCTCACCGGAAGCCTTCGCGGCCTCCAGCATATTTGCCAGTCCCTTTGAACGATAATCATATTCATGATTCCCCAGAGTCGTCACATCATACCCAAGATATCCCAGCATCCGAAGCTCTGCCGCCTCCGTATCGTATACAGTCTGGATCAGTGTTCCCATGGAAAAATCGCCGCCATCCAGCACCAGGGTGTCCGGATCTTCCTGCTTCTTTTCATCGATCAGAGTTTTGATCCTTGCAAATCCGCCAACTTCTTTTTGCTCTCCATCTACGATGGTTGAAAAGCTGTTCAAATGCGAATGTGTATCATGGCTGAACAAAACATCGATCTGTTTTGCCTCGGCTGCTTCCACCGGAACATTCCATGCAAGAGGAAGCAGCAATGCAGCAATAAGCATGATCGCCAGCAGCTTTGCTGAAATTTTCTTTCGTGTTTTCATAACACTCTCCTTTTGTATATAGTTTTCTTATGCATTCTTATGCATTTTTACAAAACCATCAATAATGTTCCCACACCGATCAAAATACATCCCATCATCGATCTTGCTGTGAATTTTTCATGCAAAAAAACAAATGCCAGTACCAGTGTGATCACGACACTCAGCTTGTCTATCGGCACAACCTTGGATGCATCGCCTATCTGCAGGGCACGATAATAGCATAACCACGAAGCACCTGTTGCCAGACCTGAAAGGGTCAGAAACAGCCAGCTTTTTTTGCTGATTGCTGCGATCCCGCCCTGGGTATTTGTGAGGAAAACCATTCCCCAAGCCATAACTAGTACCACTATCGTTCGAATCGCTGTTGCAAGATTCGAATTAACACCGGCAATACCTATCTTGGCCAGTATGGAGGTCAGCGCCGCAAATACAGCAGACAGCAAGGCAAACACAAACCACACAGTAACTCCCCCCTTAAATATAAGATTTTCTTAACTATCCCAATACAAGTCCATCATATCATTTCCCCTCTGATATGTCACTATTTACAATTTCCTCTGCCGTATATTCCTCTATTTCTGTCTTTGTCACCTGTTTGATATGCTTTTTTTTCAGGCGCAGATATACGAATTCCCGAAAGATAGTATAGAACACGGAAAGCAGCGGAATGAAAACAAGCATACCTACAATTCCCATAAGGTTTCCGCCGATCGTAACTGCTGCAAGAACCCAGATCGACGGAAGTCCTACGGATTCACCCACAACATGAGGATAGATCAGATTTCCCTCGATCTGCTGCAGCACCAGAAATACTATAATAAATAAAATTGCCTGTTTCGGATTTACCATAAAGATCAAAAAGCTTCCCACCGCACACCCGATGAAGGCCCCGAAAATCGGAATCAATGCGGTAAACGCAATCAAAACTCCGATCAAAAGTGCATATGGCATCCTCAAAATACTCAGTATCACAACAAACATACAGCCGAGGATCACAGCTTCCAGACACTGACCTGCAAGAAAATTTGCAAATGTCCGATAAGTCAGAGAACAGACTTTAAGAAAAGCATCTGCTTTTTCTTTGGGAGAAAGGCAAAAAATACTTTTCGGATCTGCACATGCAGCTTCTCCTTCTGAAAAAGGACATAGCAGGCAAATGAAAAAGCAATAAAAAAGGTTGCCAATCCACTGACTATGGAACCCACTGCTGACATTGTGGTATTCATCATATTTCCTGCACCGTTTCCAAGAAGGCTTATCCCCCACTTGATCGCCTGATCCGGATTAAACTGTACCTGATCTACCAGCTTCATGATTTCCTGGTTATTATGGGAGAATTCCCGGATCCAGCTTTGCATCTGCGGAATAAAATCAGCGATACTCATCATCAGAGTTCCCATTGTCCGCGTAAGCTGCGGGATCACACCAAACATCACCAGTACGATCACGCCAACCGCAAATACGATCGTAAGGAACAGACTTATCGGTCTTGCCAATTTTGCACCTATCTTATTTTCTTTTTTTACCCTTCCAAAAATTTTCTTTTCCAAAAAGCTCATTGGCACGTTGGTCACAAATGCGATCGCTCCGCCAAGTACAAAAGGAAATGCGATCCCCCATATTGCTTTCAGCACATCGAGCACCACATCAAACTTCCACAGGGCGACCACAAGAAATGCTGTAAACACAATAAGCTCTCGGATTTTTTTTACAGATATTTTACTTATATCCACTATCATTCTCCTCTTTTTCTTAATTTCATGCGTATCCATTTAAGCAGCTGAATGATCGGAAGACTTGCAAACGCATACAGATATACACAGCCAAGCTGCATCAGATCCAACGTCTCTACTTTAAACAGGAGATGAAATCCTGGAATCGTCAGTACAACGGTAATGAGTACTGCCCCAAGTACAAATGCTCCCTGAAGCCATTTATTATTAAAGAAACGTTTTGTAAAGATAACCGGATGATCCGATTTGCAGTTGAATCCATGGAACAGACGTGCCAGACAAAGTGTTCCGAAGGCATAAGTACTGCCACGCAGCGCACCATTCTGATGATATCCTGTCAAAAATCCGATCATCGTCATCATACCGATCACCAGTCCTTCCAGACCGATTTTACCAAGAAAATCCTTTGTCAGTATTGACTCGTCTGCTGATCTTGGTTTCTCATTCATCACCTCACTGCTGTGCGGCTCCACGCCTAACGCGATCGCCGGAAGACTGTCTGTCAAAAGATTGATAAACAGCAGATGTACCGGTGCAAAAGGAACCGGAAGTCCTGCAAGGGATGCACAAAGAACTGCCAGGATCGCACCAAAGTTTCCTGACAGAAGAAACTGGATCGCATACTTGATATTCTGATATAAATTTCGTCCGTTTTCCACTGCTTTTACAATTGTTGCAAAATTATCATCTGTAAGCACCATTGCTGCGGCATCCTTTGCGACCTCGGTTCCGGTCACTCCCATTGCAACACCAATGTCTGCCTGCTTCAGTGCCGGAGCATCATTCACACCGTCTCCGGTCATTGCCACGATCATCCCCTTCTCCTGCCATGCACGGACAATACGGATCTTGTGCTCCGGTGATACTCTTGCATACACAGAAATATTCGGGACAAATTCCTTCAGCTGCTCATCACTCATATTTTCAATATCAGCACCCTCGCAGGCCTCTGACAGATCATGTAGGATCCCGATCCTTTTTGCGATTGCCGCTGCTGTGATCTTATGATCTCCCGTGATCATGACCGGCCGGATCCCCGCTTTTATACATTCTGCAACTGCAGCCTTTGATTCTTCCCTCGGCGGATCCATCATAGCGATCAGGCCAAGAAATACCAGATGATTCTCATCTTCTGTCGTCAATACATGCTTCTCCGGAATTTCACGATAGGTAAATGCCAGTACCCGTAACCCTTCCATTGAAAATTCCTGATTCTGGCGCCGGATCTTTTCTTTATCTGCTTCTGTGATTTCCCGAACTCCGTCCTTTGTCCAGATCCTGTCTGTCAGCTCCAGAAGCCGGTCAACCGCACCTTTTACGATCATCCGGTTTCATCATCAATTCTGTGAAGTGTTGACATCATCTTACGGTCACTGTCAAAGGGAAGCTCTCCTTCCCTTGGGTAAAGTGTTCTTACACCTGCAGCCTCGATTCCGTACCGGCTGCCCAGATTGATCAATGCCGTTTCCGTCGGATCTCCGATCTCCACTCCATTTTCATTTGTTGAATCATTACATAAAATGCTGTAGTCTAAAAGACATCTCTGCGCCGGATCTGCTACATCAATTGCATCTGCTGTGATTCTTTTTCCATCAATATAATAATCTTCTACTGTCATTTTATTCTGTGTAAGTGTTCCGGTCTTATCCGAACAGATAACAGATACGCTTCCAAGACCTTCCACAGCCTGAAGCTTACGAATGATCGCGTGCTCCTTTGCCATCTTCTGTGTTCCGAAAGAAAGGACGATCGTCACGATGGAGCTTAAAGCTTCCGGAATCGCTGCGACTGCAAGTGCTACTGCAAACATAAATGCACTGCTGATCTTCTCACCGCGGAATACACTGATCGCAAACAGAATTCCGCAAAATATCAGGATCAGAATGGAAAGCTTCTTTCCAAAATCATCCAGATTCGCCTGAAGTGGCGTCTGTTTTTCCGAAGTTGATTTCAGAAGTCCCGCAATCTTTCCAACTTCTGTCTGCATTCCTACATTCGTTACAACTGCTCTGCCACGCCCATATGTGACAAAGCTTCCGGAAAACAGCATGTTTGTCCGATCACCAAGCGGTGCTTCCTCCAAAATAGTGTCCATACTCTTTTCAACTGCAAGACTTTCTCCGGTAAGGCACTTTCATCGACCTTAAGACTTGCATTTTCAATCAGTCTTCCATCTGCCGGGATCATATCACCTGCTTCAAGAAGGATCACATCTCCTACAACCAGCTCTCTTGCCGGGAGCTGTACCGCCACACCATCACGCAATACCTTTGCCTCCGGTCCGGAAAGCTTCTTTAAGCTCTGCAGGGACTGCTCAGCCTTTACTGTCTGCACGGTTCCCAAGATCGCATTGATCGTGATAACGATCACGATAACTGCTGCACTTTCCACATCTCCAAGCATACCGGATATCACTGCCGATGCGATCAGGATCAGCACCAGAAAATCCTTATACTGCTCAAAGAAGATCTGCAAAATACTTTTTTTCTTTCCTTCTGCAAGCTCATTCCATCCGCACTTCTCTCTGGACCGTCTGATCTGTTCATCGGTAAGCCCTGATTCCCTGCTTTCCACACGCTCGAGAACTTCCTCTGCTGTCTGCTGATAAATTTCCTTCATTACCTTTACCTCCTTTTTTGCAAATATTCACCAACTGTAATTTTTTATGCAATAAAGGATTTTTTGATAAATGATATAAAAAAAGAAACCCTTATTGCATAACAAAAAATGCAATAAAAGTCTCACCATTTCCCTGCAGCGCCGGATGTTTCCACCGTACTGACGACACTGCAAACGCAGATTTCCAAACGTAGGTTACTCCCCTTTATCAGTTTTAATAGTATAACAGGATCGGTACCTCTGTCAAGATACTTTATAAATCACACCTTGCAAATATGATACTCCGGTAACAGAAAAACTCCCATTTTTTGAATGGAAGTTTTCTGTTACCCTGAAAGTATTATAGGCCTGCAGCCGTTTTATTACCTTTTAAGATTTATTACTCTGATCAGCCACAATATTTCCCTGTACAACTCTTCCCTGATCTTTTCCTTTTCTCAGTCCTCGAACTACCTGTACATTTCCAAGAATCAGATAATCCATTTCCCTCTTAGTGACTTTCGCAAAATTTTTCTTTGAAACAAAATAGAAGGTAACTCCCATCAACACCCACACGATCAGTGCTGCAAAGGACTGTGGAGCCATGAATGCTGGAGAACCGGGCACGATCAGAAGCAGTAATATTACAACAGAGATCACGCAGCCGCCCATTGCTACTGCCGGATGGATTTTATTTGTATCTGTATCATCGCCATATTTTTTCAGAAGAATATAAGCACCTGCACAGGTAAAGAAATATCCGAACGCAGTACCTACGGAACACATATCTACAACCCAGCCGATCACTTCTCTGCCGAAAAATGGGCAGATACAGCAGATGATCATGGTAAACCCAACACATATGGACGGAGTTTTATGCTCCGGATGAACCTTTTCAAAAGCTGACGGAAGCATTTTTGCTCTTGCCATACCAAATAAAAGACGGCTGGATGTCATAAAGAATCCGTTCATACCGGTAAAAATCCCCATGCACACTGCCAGTGCCACAAAGCACACACCAACTTTTCCCATTGCAAGATCAAGAACTGCACCTGTATGCCATTTTACAAGAGTTCCATTCGCATCTGTCATAGTCAGAACCTGCTGCCAGGGAACAACACAATCTGTCACCAGTGCCATTGCACCATAGATCAAAGCACCTACAATCAATGCTGAAATGATCAGCATTTTGCACTTCTGTGGTGGAAAATCATATTCTTCTGCCGCCTGTGGAATACAGTCAAATCCTACATAAAGGAACGGAGCCAATGCCAGGATAGATACAAAACCGCTTCCAAGAGACTTGCCTTCGGCTCCGTATGCCGGCTGCAGATTTGAAGCATCAAAATGTCCTGTTGCGATCACACCAATGACTGATACAACAACCGCTGCACACATGATAAGGACCATCGCAAGCTGAAGATTTCCTACAGATTTCGCACCTTTGTAATTCATGATCCCGAAAAGTATGATAAAGAACAGGGATAATCCGACTTCACCCATATATACATCATATCCTGCAATTGTATACAGGTAACCTCTGTTAAAGACTCCAGGAAAAATATAGGATGCCAATACCGGAAGTGCCGTTGCATTCAAAGCTACAATAGACAGATATCCAAGCGACAGCATCCATCCGCATATGTACGAAGCAGTTCTTCCAAAGCCTTTATATGCATAGGCAAATTCACCACCCGCTACCGGGAATTTTGCGATCATATAAGAATAGCTGTAGCCTACCACGATCATTAAAAGACCGCCTGCCAGAAATCCCAGAAACAGTGGGAGCGGTCCACCTGCACGTTCTGTCCAGAGACCACCCTGTATAAAACATCCCCATCCAATGATGGAACCGACTGCAACTGCCCAGATCGAACCAGGTCCCATGGATTTTTTTAATTTTGTTCTTTTATTTCTTTCACCCATATATATCCTCCTGCTTCATCAATCATATCATTCATCATCTTCTCTGGTTTCTTCACTGATCGTATATGCCTCACTGATATCGGAAACAAAAATTTTTCCATCACCATAATGTCCATACTGCCCACTCTTTGCACTGTTAATGATAATATCTACAACCTCATCTTTTTCTTTGTCCCCAACAGTAATATACAGCATGTTTTTTGCCATTTCCTGATAAAGGACATCCCCTACCTGAATTCCTTTTTCCTTACCTCTTCCTGAAATTGCCCATTTTGAAAAAGCAAAATATCCTTCCTGCTCCAGTGCTTTGATGACGTCCATCACTTTCTCAGGTCTTACAATTGCTGTGATCAGTTTCATAATCTTTCATCTCCCATCCATAAATACAAAAAGAGCCCAGATACCAAAGTATCCGGACTCCATCGTCTCTCTCTATATTATCATTATTTTTTTCAATATTCAATCAAAATCTTTCACTTTCTGGCCAGATATCGATACATCTCATCCAGCATCTCGTCTGTGATCTCCACCGGATTGTTATAAAGGTTCGGATGTCTGCTGATACGAACCAGCTCCGCAATCTGATCATCATCAAGCTCCAGATCCTTCAGATCACACCGCAATCCCATTTTTTTCTTTAATTCAAGAACTGCATCCGCCATCTCTTCTGCATCTTTGAATCCAATCCTTCTGGCAAATTCCTCTACACGTTCACCACCTTCGCCTTTTGCATTGATTCTTATAAAATAATCCAGGGTCAGGCCACACGCCTCGCCATGCGGGATGTGATAAATATTGGTCAATGGAAATGAACACGCATGGGACGAAGTAGTTTTCGGTAAAGTAAACGCCAATCCTGCGATCAAAGATGCTTCGCACATTTTCTCCCTTGCTTCCTCATCATCTGGCTTCCTGTATGCTCTGTAAACATATTTGAATACCAGTTCTGCTGCATGCATCGCAAGTACATCACAGATCGGCTGATGACCTTTGCTCCAATAGCCTTCGATCGCATGGGAAAGAACATCAATTCCTGTTCCTGCCGTAACCTGCGGTGGCATTGTATAAGTAAGTTCCGGATCAATGATAGCTGCTGCCGGATAAAATCCCTCTGATACGATCGGCGCTTTTTTTCCATTTGCATGATCCGAAAGAACTGATACACAGGTCACTTCACTTCCTGTTCCTGCAGTCGTAGGAACTGCGATCAGTGGAAGATGTTTCTCCGGCATTGCTACTCCGGTTCCATGATACTTACGGATGGAATCCGGAGTCAGAGCTACACTGGCAGCTGCTTTGGCACAATCCATGGGACTGCCTCCACCCAGTGCTACCACAAATCCGATATTTTTCTGCCGGATCACTTCCGCACAGGCATCTACCTCTGCAACGTCCGGGTTTGGAGAAACATCTCCAAAAGAAGCAACGATCATTCCTTCTGACTCTTTTATGACCTTTTCGGCAAGACCGCTTTTAAAGAAAAACGGTCCTGCACCAGAAGGCCTCTTTTGCAGCCAAGCTCTCTGGCTATTTCTTTGATTTCTTTTACTCTGCCTTTGCCGAAATGAATTTTTACCGGCTGTAGATAATCCCAGTTCATAGGCTACCTCCTGCTTTATCAGTCACAAAATTTTTCATCGACCATTGTAAGCACTTCATCAAGGATCGGGAGATACTCTTCCAGCTCCTCTTTCGTGATGATCAGTGGCGGACAGATTTCAATAAAGTTCTCACGTCCGAAGGTTGCAAAGCCACGTTTTTTTAATTCTGCAAATATCCACGGCATTACCGGTCCGGGTACGCCGTATTCCTGCATCGGTTCTCTGGTTTCTTTATTCTTGACTACTTCAAGTGCACCGAACAAACCGATACATCTTGCTTCACCAATACATTTATGCTTCTTTACCATCTCATCCATAAACGGAGCAACGATCTCGTGCATCTCAGCTACATGGCCCTCGATGTCGTGTTCTTTATAATATTTCATTGCTGCTACACCAGCTGCACATGCAAGTGTATGTCCACTGTAAGTAAGTCCGCACTGAAGAACATTTTTCTCAAAATACTCCGCAACCTTTTTACTTACAATACATCCGCCCAGCTGTACATAACCACAGGTAACACCTTTTGCAAATGTAATGATATCCGGTTTCATGTCAAAATTCATAAATGCAAACATTTTTCCTGTACGGTAAAATCCTGCCATAACCTCATCACAGATCAGAAGGATTCCATATTTGTCACAAAGTGCACGAACACCTTCCATATATCCGTCTGGAGGAAGAATGACACCGTTTGCACCTACTATAGACTCCATCAGGATCGCTGCCACATTTCCGGGGCCTTCATATCTGAGCTGCAGATCCAGCGCATCCAGATATTTTTTCGTTACCTCTGCATCATCAACTCCTTTTGTATATCCGTCACGATACATCTGAGGTTCATAAAGTGTACGAATCCATTTGCACCACCGATCTCTGCTGCATATCTTCTCCAGTCACCGGAAGCATTGGATGCTCCAAGTGTAGCTCCATGATAGCTTCTGTAGCAGGAAAAGATCTTGGTTCTTCCGGTTACCATACGTGCCATTTTTATAGCATTCTCATTGGATTCTGCTCCACCATTTGTGAAGAAAACTCTCTTGTATGTATCTGCTCCTGCTGCTTCTACAAGCATTTTTGCCAGCATGCTCTTAGGCTCGGATGCATATGCCGGTGCCATGAAGCACATCTTATCAGCCTGTTCCTTGATCGCTTCAACGATCTCCGGAAGCTCATGTCCGAGGTTGGAACACACCAGAAGTGAAGCCATATCTGCATATTTTTTTCCATCATAATCGTAAAAATAAATTCCCTCAGCTCTTTCTACCGGTAAAGTATCTGCTCCTGATCTTGCCCATGACTGCATCACATAATCTTTGTGCATCTGTGCTACTTCTTTTCCTGTTAAACTCATAATAACTTCCTCCTCTTTATCTGTAATTCAGTTTTAAATATTGTTCATTTTTGCGGTAAACAAACTTATTATTTGTTGTAGAATAAGAAAAGCGCCCGGCCCACATTCATTTGTGAACCAGACGCCTTTGTCTTATCTGAGTCATATATTACTCTCGACACTGGCTGTCTGCAATAGACATCTATCCAATTATTTTTGTGCTGCAGCACAATCATTATTATTCTGCTGCCGCATTTTCCTTTTACATTTCATTCATCTGATATAACAGGAAACCCAACCTCAGCTGAAAACGCACATCAAAATCAGAAAGATTTTTTCCAAGTATCTCAGCGGCCTTTCCAAGCTTATAATTAATTGTATTTCGATGTACGATCAATTCCTGTGACGCACTTTTGACACTGCAGTCGTTAGCCAGGTAGCACTGAAGTACTCTGACCAGATCTGAGTGGTTCATCTCATCATATTCATACAATGGAGCTACTGTATCTGCCAGATATTCTTTTATTGCTTCCTTATCTGTAAGTGTGAGCAGTACCCTGTAAATCCCAAGATCTTTGTAAAAAATAATCTTTCCGCCATCTGTGCTTTGCTCGCCCGGAACCTGACAGACACATAATAGATCAGACATTTTTTCCGCAAACTGATAGCTCTTATAAATCTGCCTGATCCCGTAAATCTGCTTACTTACACTTACAAAAATCTGTTCCTTCTGACATACCATCCTGCATAGTATCTGAAAAATCCTCTCTGTAGTTTTTCTGCATGCTTCATCAGAATAATCACACAAAACCAGAAGAATCTGCTTATCCTGGGCACAACACAAAATCCCATTATAATTACAGCGGATATGACTGTTCAGTTTAGATAAAATCTGCTCTAGCCTTGTTCCTGTTACACGATCATTGTCTTCCAGAACACACACATTCACAACCGTATATGCACTGTCTGTAAAATACCCTTTTCTCATCAGTGCCGAAACATACAGTTCTTCCTGGGACGGACATAAAAAGGCATTGTTCAGTGCCGTCGCAACCTCAATTGCGTTCTGCTGCTCTTTTGTTATTGCAAAACATATGATCCGCATGATTTCAGCCATTCGAACCTTCACGGTACTTCAAATACCGGGAATCCCTTTTCATTTGCAAAATCAATAACATCCTGTCCGATCTCACTGATATAAGGCCCTGTATTGATCACGATCCCACTGGCTTTGTTTCGCCATACTTCCTTTACCAGACGAAGAAGAGTCAGATTTTCATTCAGTCCCAACCCTGTTGTAAAGGTAAGTTCCTGTCCCTGCAGAAATGCAGAAATCGTGTCGCTGTCTACCATATGCGTCCATGACACTTCATGATCTAGTCCTGTCTCACCTGCTACCAGCTTCATCTCCAAATGCTGTACCTGTTTTATGATCTCACGCAATGTTACTGCCATATTTATACACCTTTCTCCACCGCAGCTTCCTGTGATCAACTGCATCAGACGATCAAAGATACTCCAGATATCAGAAGCAGTATATAAGTCAGATTCAGAAATACCTTCTGAGATACTTTACATACCAGCTTTTTACCTAACCATGTAGCTATAAGTAATGGCAGGATACTGATACAGATCAGTCGAATATCTGCCGTTCCAACCAGGCCGCTCCTGAACTGGGTAACCATCAGAAAAAAATTCAGCACCACCCATACAGGGGCCACTGTCGCACGAAATTCTTCTTTTTCTTTCAGTACCTGTGTTGCATAGATCACAAGTAAAGCCCCTCCTGATACAAACATACCATGAATTATCCCTGCTAGGATCAGAACTATCCACAAAATGAGATCCGGAAGTTTTTTCTCTGTATGGATGCACAGATTCTTTAATGCAACTACGACGATTATGATTCCATATATTGTCAGAAGAATATTTTCAGATTTCACGATCCGGCAGATCTGTATCCCTGCAAACATTCCAAACAACATGACCGCAGACATCTTAAGCAATTCTTTCCAGTTTATATGTCGATATCCGGTCACTGCAATCATCAGTCCGGACAGCCAGGCCATAACATTCAGGACCACCTTTGCATGATCCAGCCCAAGCAAATAAACGGAAGGCGGCATCGCCAATACCGTGCCGGCAAACCCTGTGATAGCCTGAATAACATTAGAAACAAACAATACAAGCAAAAATAACAATTCTTTCATAGAGCATTCTTCCTTTTCTGTATTATCTGTTTACCGCACACTCTTTATCACTGCTGATAAAATAAAAAGACGCTTTGCAATAATGACTGCAAAACGTCTTTGTTTTTCTACATTCTTGATTTTAACACGCTAAAAAGCAAAAGTCAACAGTTGCCTTTCTCCATTACCTTGACACATTCTTTTGTATTATTATTTTTTGCTATTTTTCTTAATGACAGCTATGGCTTCCACATCCATGCTCGCCACATGTATGTCCTTCCCCGTGGCTGTGCTCATGATGAGAACATTTCACATCCGGATTATACTCCAGTGTTTCATTGATAAACGCTTCTACTGCTTCATCCGCATCTCCGGAAACTCCTCCGAAAAGCTTAATACCGGCTGCCGCTAACGCTGTCTGTGCGCCGCCTCCGATTCCGCCACAGATCAAAACATCTGCATTCAATGCTTTAAGAACTCCTGCCAATGCGCCATGTCCGCTTCCATTCGTATCTACTACTTCTGAATGTACTACTTTTCCTTCCTCTACATCGTAAATCTTAAATGTCTCTGTGTGTCCAAAGTGCTGGAAAATCTGTCCATTTTCATACGTTACTGCTATTCTCATGATACCTTCTCCTTTTTCTGCTGCATATTTTTGATGAAACTCCTGCTTATAACATCCTCCAAGCCTACAGTTACCGCTCTGACCATCACAGATTTTGAAATCTCCACCTTCAATTTTAAGCGGATATCCATCAATGAGTGCATCTGCTATTTTCTTCCTGGCAATCTCATAAATTCGTTGAACGGTTGTTCTTGCGACTTGCATAGATGCTGCGCACTGCTCCTGACTATAACCTTTCTTGTCCAAAAGACGGATGGTTTCATACTCATCTACCGTCAGAACAATAGGTGTTTTTTTCTCAGTATCATCTGCCGGAAAGAATTCTAAAACATTGGGGAAATGGCAAACTTTTCTGCATTTTACTGGTCTCGGCATAAACTGCTCCTTTCTTGCTTTTCTTATATAATAATTCTATAAAAGGCATATGTCAATAATGTTTTTGACATATGCCATATAACTCAGCTAATAGTATTATATACAGCATAAACTTCTCCTCACGACACATATATTTCGATGTTTTTCCGCAAATCAACTATTGATAATGGAATAGAAAAAACAGTCTGTCATAACAGAAATTAATCCCATCAAAACAGACTGTTCTTTTTCCTTTACAAATATTACATTAATGAGGTTCCTGCCTCATGCTCATAGAATCTCTTTATTATCTCCTGCACCGGTTTCTCACATATTTCATAACTGTCGTCCTTCCATGCCTCGGAAGCAGAAGACAGCTTTGGTGCCCACTCCCATAAAGCAAAGCCACGAAGCCATGGTCGTTTCTTACAGGCCTCAAACATTGCACGATACCATTCACACTGTTCTTCCAGGCGAAGTTCTCCCTGCAATTCCCAGTTATTTGGAATTTATAGCCGTAAGATTGTTCGTATTTCAACTTACATATTTCAACTCACAGCCTTACGAAGAGGCTGACCTGCCTCCAGTTCCCCGAGAACACTCCCTGGATATTTCAACTCACAGCCTCACGAAGAGGCTGACATCGGATATCTGACATACTGAATTTTCCACCGTTATTTCAACTCACAGCCTCACGAAGAGGCTGACAGTAACCGGCCTTACGAGAATGATGATGAACACATTTCAACTCACAGCCTCACGAAGAGGCTGACACTCCTTCTGATTATTTAATGCAATCGCAAACATTTCAACTCACAGCCTCACGAAGAGGCTGACGGATCCGCTTGGGATGTTCATACGTTTTGTCATATTTCAACTCACAGCCTCACGAAGAGGCTGACGAACTATCTGGTGTATTACCGCTCCGCTGACACCGCATTTCAACTCACAGCCTCACGAAGAGGCTGACGATGATTTGATTTAAGACTGCCCGATACCATTCATTTCAACTCACAGCCTCACGAAGAGGCTGACGGCCATTAACTCTGATGTTGAAGGATTCTGACTATTTCAACTCACAGCCTCACGAAGAGGCTGACAGCTTTCCTGGAACGTCATATTACTGCATGAATGAATTTCAACTCACAGCCTCACGAAGAGGCTGACAACTACCGCAAATGCTCTCAATGATTTTCCATCATTATTTCAACTCACAGCCTCACGAAGAGGCTGACTTTCCAGTGCATCATTCCATCCTCTGTCGTACATTTCAACTCACAGCCTCACGAAGAGGCTGACCCTACTTTTTCTGTCAGATTCCTCTGGCAAAGGGAATTTCAACTCACAGCCTCACGAAGAGGCTGACCCTCCTGCACGGCAACCATGTAATCTCCGGTCATATTTCAACTCACAGCCTCACGAAGAGGCTGACAGCTGCCGGGGTTACTGTTCCGGCAGGACCGGTGGATTTCAACTCACAGCCTCACGAAGAGGCTGACGGCAATTTTAGACAAAAATACATTTATCTAAAATTGTTTTTTACGCTTATTGCACATATCAATCTTGTTTTTTATTCAAATCATTATATTGTAAATTTTTTTCTAGTAAAATACACACATTTTCTGGTGCGAATGTCCTGAAGTATTTCTGTAAGCTTACCTTTCGCACTATAATATTAAAGTATCTGTAACATCAAATCCAGCTTTGCACCAATGTGTTCTACTTTATTTTTGTACTTTTCACCCAGATAATAAAATCTCAGGCTGTCCACGTCTTTATCTATAATATTCTCCAGAATATTCTTCACCTGTCTGCATTTTGTCGCATCCATCTGGCACTCAAATACTGAATTCTGCACTCTCTGTCCATAATTGGTACACTCTTTCGCAACTTTACGCAGACGTTTTCTTCCTGCTGCCGTTTGTGTATTCACATCATATGTTATCAAAACCAGCATTATCTCACCTACTTCCAGAAAAATGGCGGATATTCATCCAAATCTCCTCTTAGATATCTCGCCAGCAACATACTTGAACATACGGAGCCATTCCCCATTCTATCTTTTCATCCAGAAATGGATGTTTAATAGTTTCCTGTTTTTTGGACTGCCAAGCTGACAAAAAGGCTTTTCGACCTTCATCTGTCATAACGACCGCTTCATTTTCCTTTTTTATGAAATATTTTTCCTTCATAATTTTTTTATTGATCAATGTCAAAACAAAACGATCTACCATAACGCTTCTGAATTCTTCCATCAGATCCAGGGCTAACGACATACGTCCTGGTCTGTCTGTATGAAAAAATCCAACATACGGATCAAGGCCCACTGCTTCCAGCGCAGATCCGCACATTCCTGCCAGCAAAGAATATCCAAACGACAGCATGGCATTAACGTTATCCAAAGGCGGTCTCTTATTTCTTCCATGAAAGTAAAAAAATTCCTTTTGCTGTAATATCAGTTCATCAAACACAGAGAAATATACAGAAGCAGCTTCTCCTTCTAGCCCTAATAATTCTTCTTCTCTTTCACATCCTCTTATTTTCCCCATGTTCTGTGCAAGAAACAGAGATTTCTTTTTTATATTTTCTACATCCAGACGCATTGCATAGTCTCTTGTAGCTCTTTCCAAAACCCACCTGGAATTATACACTTTTCCGAGAATAAAATTTCTGGCTATATGTATACTTTCTTCCCTGTTGTCACTGATTCGATATTGCTGCTTTCTCAATGTTACATTTCCCTTTACCTCACCAGTAACTCTGGCCAAAAATCTTCCATTTCTGGACATAAAAGAAAGATCTATATTTCTCTGCGCACATGCTCCCATAAGTGCTGGACTGGCCCCCGTGTAGCCAAATGTAATGATTGCCTGAAGATTATGCAAAGGAACTCTGCCGATTTCTTTCTGTTCTTCCAAAACAACTACATTTTCTCCATCCAAAGACAGATACTTATTCCCAGTTGTTACATACAATGTATTCAAAAGCCTTTTCATTCTTTTTCCTCTACTGCAATTATACTGTCGATATATCTGGAAACAGACTTCTTTTTATTCAAAGCAGGAATACAAATATCCTTCAATGAACAGGCATTACACTTTTTACTTGTTTTTACCTTCGGTGTGTAGCGCTGCTCATAATATTTATGCATCTCCGAAAATATCTTCCGAACCTTTTCCCGTACTTCGTCTGTAAATTCTACTTTCATGCGATGCCTGGTTTCTCCATAAAAGATATAGCCATAAGATATATCGCAGCATAACATTTCTTCCAGACACATTGCCTGTGCCGCTACCTGAAGAATATCCGAATCATCTGTTTTCGGCCTGCCTCTTTTATATTCTACCGGAACAGCCTTATAAAGCCCTTCTTTCCCTGCCAGTTGAATTCCATCTTTTACTTTATGAAATTCCACTACATCACATTCGCCGCTCACTCCCATTTCCCAGGAGTGAATCGGCATTGCACGTACGATCAAAAGATCTCCTCTTTTTTTCTTTCATACTTACATCATGTGCGTTTTCATGAAATTTTCCCTTCTACTGTTCTGACATTTTCCTGCCACTGCAACTCTATGTAAGCCAATGCCCACTGTCTTCGGCAAAATGCAAAATGCTGGATTCCGGATAACTGAAGAAAATCTTCTTCCTTATACAAAATCAAACTCCTCCGGTTCTTTACATCCGTCTACATGCCATGAAATTTTGTAATCTTTAAATTCTCTTGGATGTTCCTCTTTACATTTAATATCAAAGCCTCTCTGGATTTTTCCACTGGAAACAGCCGGCGTTTTTTCATCGTGCTGCCACCAGTACATTTTGCAGACTTCCATACTTCCCTCTGGTCTTGCAGAAGAAGCATCGTTTTCAAATAAGGTTTTCAATGCCTCTTTCAGTAATTCCGCATCTTCCTGACTGAATCCTGTTTTTTCAGCAAGCTGAACATTTACACTTCCCATTACTTTATATACTGCAAAACCTACTCTATGCTTCGTCCCCATGGTATCTGAGGCCTTGCTTTCTTTTCCGGATTCGCTGTTCACACTCTTAGTAATCTGCATGCTGATGATATCAATTGGCGAAAGACTGATCGCCTGATGAATGGAAACGGGGCCTCTTACTCCAAATGATACAGGAATTCCCTTAAACGCAAAAACCTGACCAAAAGCTCTGACATCCAGCCACTCTTTGCAGGCAATCGCCGCACAAGCATCGCGATTTGCATTTTTCTTATTTCCTATCTGAGTTTTCAGTTCCTCACATCCATCTGCACGGTCTTTCAAACTGGTATAAGGATCATCTGTACGATCATCTGACTGTACAAAAATTTTCTGTCCAAGATCCTGAAGTCTATTTCTTATCTTTCTTTGATACACACGTCCGATATTTCACCATATCCATCCATGTTGATTCTTGGACGGTTTCCATTTAACGGATCTCCATTTGGATTCGCATTATCAGCACTTACAAATAAAGTAAAATCAATTTTTCCTTTTAATTCACTCATCGTTTATTCCTCCTCTTCCTTCTCTTTGGAATCTTCCTTTTTCAGTTTCAGATCATAAGCCTGGCTGTGAAAACCAAGAAGATATAAACCATCCAATTTTTTATTATCCTTGAAACTATCTATTTCAAATAATTCATAAATATCATTTAACAGATTTTCATAAAAACGCCTCTCCGCAATCCCCAATTTATTCATATATGGCTGGATATTTTCTTCAATCACCTTCCATGTTTCAAAAGGTCTCTGGGAAAAAGTACTCATGTATCTTTTTGCATTTGTAACCCTTGCTTTATCTCCATCATCATAAGTACGATATTCAATCCGATCTGCCACTGCCAGTAAACGTCCGTATAAATAATTTCTGTCTTTTTGATTTTTATCTAATGCCACATTCCATTCCTCCATTTTTCTATCTTTTTTCACCAGCGAACATGCTAACGTTAAAACCCTTTCCCAATTTTTGCGATCTTTATATGTTAATGGATTGGACGCCTTAAGCACAGCTCTGTTCACATAATCATGCGGGATTTCGGTTCCATTCCAGATACATGGAATTAATCTTCTCGCAACTTCCGCATACATTTTCTTTCCGTTTGCGTCCGCAATCGCAAGTCCGCCTTTACTTTCTATGCCAAACAGAATCTCTGCTACATCTTTAACACCAACCATTCCGGAAAACGCTATTCTTTCTTTACCTTTCCATTTCTCATGAATCCAGTTGCAGCTCTCATGCCATTTCTTTATATTCTCCAGATATCGCGCAGAATCCAGCTCATCTCCTCAACCATGGACAATCTTCCCGGTGTGGCCGCATCAAAACCAAGTAAGATCATTGCGGATGTATTATCTACCTTTTTTCCATATCCTCGAAGTGCTTTGTTAAAATTTTTCAGCTGTGACTGCATTCCATCTGATATGGTTTCTTCTTCAGGTTCTTCATCATCCCAGGCATATTCCGATGTAATCATCTCTGTATCTACATTCCATCTTGGCATACACAGTCGATAGATTCCCATGTAACAACTGCCAACGTATCAAAAAACGTTCCCTGTTTCCGAATGATCCACTTCAATGCATTATGAATTTTCTGAGAGGTTTCATTTCCTACTGCAAAAGCCTCTTCCTTACTTACAAACCGTCCCCGATAAGTAAAATTCTGACTGTCATTTGATGAGATCAGCTTTGCTCCGTCACCTTCATTACGGATTTTTTTGGAATGAAGATAAGAAATAGCCTCCATATTTCCGGTAAGATAGCACAAGCCTTTCTCTTTTTCCCGGGACCGCACATAATTTATATAACAATCCTGAAGTGTTCTGTCTTTCCAGCATTCATCTGTTTTTAATTCAAAAAGATCTGAATTTGACGAACGAATAATAAAACGTACAAATGCTTTCGTCTGCACAATTCCCTGAATATTTTCTTTGTCATCAATCTGATTCTGTTCATCCAATTTTATAATCTTTTTATCAACCAGATCAGAGATCAGAGTATTTTTTTTCAGATATAAATAAATTGCCCGAACCTTCTCATGGCAGTATTCCGATTCTACCCATTCTTTCAGCTGAGAAATATACAGTTCATGACAGATTCCATCATCCTTATAATATTTGGTATAATCTCCTGCAAGATATCTCAGATTATCACACAAAGGATGTGGTTCCTTTCCTGCTGTACGGCTTCCCGATTTTTCTGTAACCGGTATGATTGTCAATTTATCATTAAGATCTACCGGTTCTGCATTCATAAAATTACCATCCTGATCAATAGTTACTGTTATCTGTGCAGTCACAGTAGTATGAAACGGTGGCAAAAGAACGTATGGCATTTCTCCCCGATGTTTCGTGTCATACTGGATATAGGGAATAAGGTCGGTGCGGTTTATCCTCTGTAAATGAGCGGTTAATTTACTGGAAAGGGAATTGCTGTATCTTGCCTTATCAAGCATAGTTCCCACTTTTTCCAGTCCACCTAATGCGTCATGTTCTTCCAAGAAGTAAAAACTTTTGACAGCGGAAATCACGCCACCCTCTGTGAGCCATTGCTGTGTTTCCTCAAGGGAATTTTGCTGTTTTGGTACTTGCAGTTTCAAGACTTCCACAGCCCCTAAAAAGCGTTCCCAAAATCGACACGTTTTCCACCTGCTTTTATTACTTTCGTTTCTGTTTGGCACGACAAAGCGTAGGTTGTTTGCCAGTAGCCCGAAAGCCAGTTCCCCAAGTTCCAGCGGTCTGTCCTTAAATGTCATGGCAAAAACATGAGCCTTATCATCACGCAGTTGCATTTCTGTTCGTTTCCAACTGCCGACTTCCTCAAGCGTCTTATTATGTTTTGAACAGACTTCCTTATCCTTATCATAAAAGCGGTAGGATAATCCAGATTTTCCAGCACCGATATAAACAGTCTTTGCGGTGTCGAAATCGTCAAACTTGCTTTCATCAAAGTGGTAGCCCTCACTATTGGAGATAAATTCCTCTTTTTCGCATTTCTTCTTTATCTGCTCTATGGTAAAGAATGGCTTTTCGTTCTTATCATCAATGGCAATATCAACTTGTGAAGTGGAAGTTATCCCGTCCGTATCTTCGCTCACAACGTCGGAACATATCCCCAAAGGTATAATCCCTACTGTCGAAGAATACAGAAAATATCATCACAACT
>ENA-OQLB01000181-OQLB01000181.1-human-gut-metagenome-genome-assembly--contig:-NODE-181-length-37351-cov-4.857753_pt1 | contig 37351 bp, 36 predicted proteins | sample MGYA00242656_ERZ504813 | MGnify/ENA primary metagenome ERZ504813 (study PRJEB26092, sample SAMD00036388) | human gut metagenome | host: Homo sapiens | study: EMG produced TPA metagenomics assembly of... | reverse complement strand
CTGTTGTTCGGTGAGTCCCGACGTGATGCTGCCATCCAATCGGTGAGGGCAATCAGCATTTGACGTGCAAGTCACTTCCTGCATAGAGGTAAGCATCGCGAAGTCCGGCATAAGTCTTGTGTATGTTGTATAGGGGAACCCATTTGCCGTTAAGGTGAAACTTTCGGGACGGATATTCCCTTCTTTTATTTCTTTCCAAAGTTGCAGGCTTCCGGGTGTTCCTCCGATGAATCCGTTACCTACGGCTTGTTGTGCCCGGTGCAATTCGTTCAGCATATAATTCAGCCGGTTGTATACGGTCGTGTCGCCGGTAGCGGCATACATCATGGAAAGTGCGGAAATGTAATGTCCGCCGATGTGTCCGTCCAATCCGGTGTTTTCCCAGTTGGTATAGCTTGGGGCTTTGGGAGCAAGTCCGGCTTCGCGTAGGAAAGGGGCGAGCAACCGGTCAGGATTCATAGCCATGATATAGTGCAAGTCGGTCTGCTGTGCCTGTAAAAAAGGACTTTCCAGCAGCTTGATATCTTGAAGGGGGAAATAGGACACTGCTTGTCTTGTTTGGGCTTTTCCGGCTAAGAGAAAGCAGAAAAGTAGTAGGCAGGTGAGTGGTGATTTCATTTGTGTCAGGTGTTTATAGTATGATGAATAACTTTATGTATGTAAACGTAGCGGGAGTAATTTCGATGCCAGTGTGTCAAAACTAACATTAACTATCATTTTACTCTGTCATTTAGAGCGAAGCGAAGAATCTACTCTCTGTGTGATTAGGAGAAGAGATGCCCCGCTACGATTACATGCATTATTGTTTCTAAGCCTTCACCTTTTATTCAGAATGAACTTCCTTAAGGCAACCGGCTTAATCTTATAGGAATTATTTTTTTGATTTAACAGCTGCTTCTTCAACAGGTAGATTCGCCTTGTAATTTTCGATGTATGCGTTGAAGCCTTCTACATCTTCAGCTGTCGGTGACACCTCAATGCCGGCATCTCCTGCAAACACTTTTTCATCCAGAAAATCGGCAAGGGTTTGTTGCTTGTCGTTGTTCACAAGATAAGAGCCGAGTAGGGCAATACCCCATGCGCCGCCTTCACCGGCTGTTTCCATAACGGAAATAGGCGAGTTTATGGCCGCAGCGAGAATTCTCTGGCCCACGCCTTTAGTCTTGAATAATCCTCCATGTCCTGTGATTCTGTCAACTTTGATTTTTTCTTCCTTGAACAGAATGTCATTACCGATTTTGAGAACTCCGACCGAAGCGTGCAGATGAGCCCTCATAAAGTTGGCAAGGTTGAACTTGTCATTTGCCGAACGTACAAACAGTGGACGCCCTTCTGCCAGCCCTGTTACGGGTTCGCCGGAAATATAGTTGTATGAAATAAGGCCGCCGCAATCTGTATTGCCGGTGAGTGCATGGTTATAGAGCTTGCCGTATATCTCATCCATATCTACGGGAATACCCAGCAATTCCTGATACTCTTTGAATAGGTTGACCCATGCATTGAGGTCGGAAGTGCAGTTGTTGCAATGTACCATAGCTACGAGGCTTCCGTCAGGAGTAGTCACCATATCGATCATTTCGTATGGTTTTGACAGGTCTTTCTCCAAAACAATCATAGAGAAGGAGGATGTGCCTGCCGATACGTTTCCTGTACGTTGCTTTACGGCATTGGTTGCAACCATGCCTGTGCCTGCGTCGCCTTCGGGCGGGCATACCGGTATTCCTGCTTTCAGGTGGCCTGATACGTCAAGTCTTTTGGCTCCTTCCGGCGTGAGGAATCCTGCATTCTTACCTGCCGGCAATACTTTGGGAAGAATATCCAGAAGTTTCCAGTCATAGCCTTTCGGGGCAACCAGATCATCAAACTTGGCTACCATTTCAGCCGAATAGTTCTTGGTGGCAGGATCTATGGGAAGCATACCTGATGCGTCACCTATACCCAATACCTTTTGACCTGTTATTTGCCAATGTACAAATCCGGCAAGGGTTGTCAGGTAGTCAATGTCTTTAACATGTTCCTCATTGTCCAGAATAGCTTGGTATAAGTGGGAAATACTCCATCTCAACGGAATGTTGTAGACAAACAGTTCGGATAAAGCTGCTGCTGCCTGGGCGGTATTGGTGTTTCTCCAAGTACGGAACGGAACGAGGATTTCTTCTTTTTTGTTGAATGCCATATAACCATGCATCATGGCACTGACACCTATTGCAGCCAGAGACTCTATTTCTGTATCGTATAAGTTTTTTACGTTTGCACGAAGGTCTGCATAGCAATCCTGCAGCCCGTACCAGACAGCTTCGACGCTATATGTCCAAAGCCCGTCGACCAATTGGTTTTCCCAAGTGTGGCTTCCCTGAGCAATGGGTTTATTTTCTGGGTCAATCAAAACAGCTTTTATTCGTGTCGAACCGAATTCTATACCAAGAATGGCTTTTCCGGCTTCAATTGTTGATTTTGGATCTGATTTCATGTGATTTAAGTAATTATAAAGGTAAAGGAGAGGTTAATTATAAATCACGAATTACTAATTACGCATACCGTAAAAGTAATCCGTAATTAGTAATTCGCAGTTATTCTTAGCAAAGCGCTTTGTTCAGCATATAATATACCTCATTCATGCGCAGTTCCTTTTTGAACTCGCTGATGGTGGTATTTTCATCGATAACAATCATTTCGATGCCGGCCATTTCCGCAAAGTCTCCCCAGTCTTCTACTGTAAGGTCGTAGGAGAAGCTGGTGTGGTGTGTACCACCTGCCAAAATCCATGCGGCTGCACCTACTTCGAGGTTAGGCATCGGAATCCATAATGCACTTGCAACAGGAAGTTTCGGAAGGGGTTTGCTCTTGATGCATTCCACTTTGTTTACGATGAGGCGGAAGCGGTTGCCCAAGTCTACGATAGTTGCGGCTACGCCTTTGCCTTGTTTGCTGGTGAATACGAGGCGTGCTGTTTCGCTGTCGATACCAATGCTCAAACGGTGTACTTCCAGTTTGGGCTTCTGTTCAGCTATCAACGGACAGACTTCCAGCATGTGAGCTTGCAGAATGGCGCTCTTTTCACCGTCGAAGTTCAGCGTGTAATCCTCAAGGAAAGAACATCCGTTGGGCATGCCCTGCTCATGAACCAAGTAGTGCGGTAGAGTGCGGCAGTTTTCCAGTCGCCTTCTGCTCCGAAGCCATAGCCTTCTGCCATCAGTCGCTGAGATGCCAGACCGGGGATTTGGTCAAAGTCGCCCAAGTCGTTGAAGTTGGTGGTGAAGCCTTTAGCGCCGGTGTCTTTCAGCACGCGACGGATAGCAATTTCTGCTTTTGCAGAGTTCCATACTTTGGTATAGGCCTCTGTTCCCTCTTTTTCGAGTGCGGCATCATGGTCGTAGAGTTTGAAGTATTCGGCTACGAGAGCTTTCACATCAGCATCGTCAACTGCGTTATAGTAAGTCATGACGTCGTTGATGGGGTAGTAGTCCACATGGTAGCCCAATACTTGTTCGGCGCTGACCTTGTCACCGTCTGTTACGGCTACGTTGTTCATCTGGTCGCCGAAACGGATGATGAGCATATCTTGTGCGTCGGCCCATGCGGCAGCTACACGCATCCATGAAGCAATCTGCTTTTGTGCTTTTTCATCTTGCCAGTGTCCTACAACTACTTTGCGGTTCTTGCGCATGCGGGTAACGATGTGTCCGAACTCGCGATCGCCATGAGCGGACTGGTTCAGGTTCATGAAGTCCATGTCCATTGTGTCCCAGGGAATCTCTTTGTTGAATTGTGTGTGGAAATGCAGCAACGGCTTTTTCAGTTCTTGCAGGCCATGAATCCACATTTTGGCAGGAGAGAAAGTGTGCATCCAAGTGATGACACCGATACATTTTTCATCGTTGTTGGCAGCTTTGAAGGCGGCGGTTACTTCTTTGGAAGAGTTGACAGTGCCTTTATATACAACTTTTACAGGCAGACGGCCGGAGTCATTCAGACCCTTTACCATTTCGTTGCTGTGTGCGTCTACTGCGACAACTGCGTCACCTCCGTACAGAAGCTGTGCTCCTGTTACGAACCATACTTCATATTGATCAAATGCATTCATACTGTTCTTCGTTTTAATTGTTTATATTTTATAATCTTATACTTTATGCTTGATTTTACTTCTGCCCATAATAAGCATTCGGACCATGTTTACGGCTGAAATGCTTTTCTATAAGCAGCGGGTTCATCGTCAGTTGCGGATTAACCGCATAGGCTATTGAAGCCATTTTGGCTACCTGCTCCATTACTACGGCATTGTGCACTGCATCGTGTGCATCTTTTCCCCAAGAGAAAGGACCATGATTCTTAACCAATACTCCGGGCGTATGAACCGGGTTCAATCCTTCAAAACGTTTCACGATGACATTGCCTGTCTCCAGCTCATAAGCTCCTTTTACCTCTTCTTCTGTCATATCGGTAGTGCAGGGAATGGCGTCATGGAAATAGTCGGCATGGGTAGTTCCTATATTGGGGGATGTCACAACCGGCTTGCGCCCATGCAGTGGCATACGTGGAATGTGTATGAACCACACCGCCGATTTCCGGAAACGCTTTGTAAAGCACTAAGTGGGTAGGAGTGTCGGAAGAGGCTTCAAACTGCCTTCTACAACATTGCCGTCAAGGTCGACCACAACCATGTCTTCCGCTTTCATATCATCATAGCTAACTCCACTGGGCTTGATAACAACCAATCCCGTTGCCCGGTCAATGGCCGATACATTTCCCCATGTGAAGATGACGAGTCCATGCTTCACCAAATCAAGGTTGGCACGAAATACCTTTTCTTTCAGTTCTTCTAACATAATGTTTAATGGATTAATGTGCTAATATGGGCACATCAGCATGTTATTAAATTTTAAATTTAGGTGCTTTGCGATACGCCTTTTCATTGAATTTGTAGAGGGCGGCACCGCGTTTGGAACTTGTTTTATCGATTTTATCCGTTTTTTCTATGTAATCCATTTCGGCTATCCTTTGCGGAAGTTCCGTTTGTCGATGTTTTCACCGTAAATGGCCTCGTATAGGCTCTGCAGTTGTGAGAGCGTAAACAGCTGGGGTAACAGGTTAAAACCGATAGGCTCAGTAGTCGTTTTTTGCTGCATCAATGCACGCGCTTTCTCCACCATTGCAGAATGGTCGAAGACTAGTGGGGGCAACTCATTGATATTTACCCAAAAAGCATTGTGCTGCTGTACCAGATCCCTGTCGTATTCATTGATGTTGACCAACGCATAGTAGGCAATGGAGATAACCCGTTCGCCCGGATCGCGGTCGATAGCTCCGAAAGAACCGACCTGTTCCATATACACGTTGTCCAGTCCGGTCAGTTCTGCGAGAACCCGCTTGGCTGCATCGTCTACGCTTTCGCTTTCTTGAACAAATCCGCCCATTAGCGACCAGTTGCCCATTGCAGGCTCGAAGTTTCTTTTCAGCAACAACAGATTTAATTCACCTTCATTAAAGCCGAAAATGATGCAGTCGATACCTACATAGAATTTGGGATTGGAACTGTAGTAACTACTCATGTCTTTTGTTTTTATAATTGGAGGATTTTAGTTTGATGTACATGAAAAAAGTTTTTCATACGTATCAAAAAAAATTTTCATGTACATCAAAAAGTTTTTCACTATGCCCGGATTCTTACCAGAAATACCAGTAGAAAGCTGCGGTAATAGCCAGGATAATTACCGTATGGATAATATCCCAGTGGTTCCAGCTGGCACGTGTGGCAGCTTTTTGCTCAGGCGTAGATGTGCCGAATACCAAACCTTGTATCTTTTCGGCACTTGGAGCTTCGGTCATCAGGCTGACTACTATTACTACTACAATACAGAATAGGAACATCCAGCCGCAGAAGAATAACCAGTTCAGATCATAGAACAGATATTTAAACATTGAGCTGTCTGTAACCGCTGCATTGCTATAATATACTTTTGCGCCCAGACGGGTGAGACCGATGATCATACCGGCAATCAATCCCCACATACCACCTTTGGCGGAAGTGCGTTTCCAACAGATTCCCAATAGGAATGCAGCTGCGATACCGGGAGCCAATACAGATTGGACATCTTGCAGGTAAGTATAAAGAACATCACCCACACTACGCATGATAGGAATCCACAGGATACCTAGAATTACAATAACCACTGTTGCAATCTGTCCGATACCTACCAGTTTCTTTTCCGGAGTTTCCGGTTTGAAACGTTTGTAGAAGTCGATTGTGAAAAGCATGGCTGAAGAGTTGAACAGAGAAGCCAGTGAACTCATCAATGCAGCAAGAATACCGCAAACAACAAGGCCTTTTACTCCGGCAGGAAGAAGTTTGGCTACCAGTGTAGGGAAGGCGGCATCTGCGTTGGCAGTACCGTTGGCAAGCAGGGGAAGGAACCTTCGCCACCGGCTCCGATATATTTCTGATGCAGGGCGAAAGCAATCATGCCCGGAATCAAGAACAGGAATACAGGCAACAGTTTCAGGTATGCACCGAAAATAGTACCGCGACGGGCTTCTTTTTCGTTTTTACCGGAAAGTACGCGTTGCACAATGAATTGGTCGGTACACCAGTACCAGAAACCGATAATGGCCGAACCAACCAGTGCACCCAGCCATGGGAAATTGGGATCATTGTTATTGCGGATAAGTTGGGTCATGGTGTCTCCATACTCATTGACTGTAACTGCACCGCATATGCTCATCATTTCATCCCAACCGCCCAATTCTTTAAAACCGAGGACAAGGATGATAAGCGAACCCAAAAGAAGGATAGGGGTTTGCAGTACCGAGGTATAAAGTACGGATTTCATTCCGCCGAATATTGTGTAAAGTGCTGTCAATACAACTAAACCGATTGCTGCAATCCAAAAGAAGTCTATTCCCCACAGTTCTTTGATACCGAACACCTGCTGGAATACAAGTCCACCGGCATATACGGTTACAGCTACTTTGGTCAGCACGTAGCTGATTAATGAAATGACAGAGAGAATAGTACGCGACTGCGGATTGTAACGGCGTTCCAGAAATTCGGGCATTGTGTATACCATGCTTCGTGAATAGAACGGCACGAATACCCATCCGAGAATCAAGATCATCCAACCTTGTATTTCCCAATGCGCCATTGCCATACCACTGGATGCACCGGCGCCGGCCAGTCCGATTAAGTGTTCCGAACCGATGTTGGATGCAAATATGGATGCACCTATGGCGAGCCATGTGGCATCACGTCCACCTAAAAAATAATCAGCCGAATCATTCTGCTTTTGTTTGACTACCCAAACAATAATACCTATCAGAGCCAGGAAGAAAATTCCAATGACTACCCAATCTAATGTTCCCACGATAATAATGATTTAAAAGTTATTATTTATTTTTCTACTGAGAATTTGAAAATACATTCGCTGTTGTAAGTCTGTCCCGGTTCCAGAATAACAGAAGGCCATTGCGGCTTATTGGGGCTGTCTGGATAATGTTGAGTTTCCAGACATACGGAAGCGCGTTGGTTGTAGACGATCCCTTTCTTTCCTTTTACAGTTCCGTCCAGGAAATTACCTGTATATACTTGGATACCCGGTTCGTCAGTGTATACTTCTAAGCTGATACCGCTTTCGGGAGAGGTGAGTTTGGCGGCAAGTTGTTTGACATCGCCATTGGTGTTCAATACCCAGTTATGGTCGTACCCGTTACCATATTTCAATTGTATGAAATCAAAGTTGGTAATGTCCCGGCCTACGGCTTTTGGGGTAGTAAAATCCATGGGAGTATCTTTTACCGGTACAATTTCTCCAGTAGTCATATAAGTCCGGTCTACTGGAGTGTAATTATCGGCATTGACATATAATATGTGGTCTGTGGCTGCTTTAGACGGATTGCCGGATAGGTTGAAGTAGGAATGGTTGGTCATGTTGATAACCGTTTTCTTATCGGTAGTTGCGCTATATTTGATATCTATGGCGTTGTCGTCCGTCAGCTTGAAAAGAACTTTGGCAGTTAAGTTGCCCGGAAAGTTTGCGTCTCCGTCCGGAGAGAAGCGAGTCAACTCCAAAGTGGTTTCATCAATGGGGTTGGCTTCATACACCTGATATTGCCATCCTTTAGGACCGCCATGCAGGCAATGCCCGAAATTATTCTTCGGCAATTGGATCGTATCGCCGTCCAATACCATTTTGCCCTGGTTGATTCTGTTGGCGTAACGTCCGATAGATGCACCGAAATCGCTTGGAACGTTTATGTAGTCGGCTATACTGTCGAAGCCAAGGACAACATCTTTCATTTCTCCGTTTTTGTCAGGTACCATAATAGATACGATACGTCCGCCGAAGTTGGTGATGCATACTTCCATGCCCGCTTTATTCTTTAATGTGTAAAGACCTGTCTGGGCATCGTTCACTACAGTTTGAAATTTTGTCGGGTTAAGACCGGAAAGAGTAAGTTCCGTTTGACTTTTCTGAGCGCAGGAAGCTAACATTAATGTAGCTATTCCGGCAATAAGAATGTGATTCTTCATGGTGTTATTTAATTTGAAAATTAGATTCTTATCTTATTTCGGGTGTAAAAGTAACACTTTTATTTGGTGTAATATATACACTTTTGTATGTTATGTAACATAAAAGAAAAAAAACAGCTTTGAAATTGGTGTATCTCAAAGCTGTTTCAATGTGTGAAAGAACACTTATTTTACTTTTTTACCCCAATATGTCTTATGGTTACTTCCGTAAGCGGCATAGACAATGGTAGGTGTTCTGGGACTGGCTTCCCAGTCAACTTCCCGTTGCAGGTAAAGGTCTATTCCATTTGCTGTCAAAATTTGCTGTTCTGCATCATAGCTCCATGTGCCGCCTTTCCATGTTCCTTCGGTAATGGTGTGGTCGGCGGCCAGCGTCATGGTTGCAGATTCTTTTTGAACTCCGTAAGAGTAGGACAAGTCTATGTGTTCCCAGTTTCCTATGAGCTCTTCTTCGGTAATGGCTACTTGGGGTACGGCTCCGTAGCGTTCGGGCATAACCAAAGGCCAACCGTCTTTGGTCCAACGGATGCTGCGTACATGTCCTAGCATAATAGCGTTGTCCACGCTTTTGGGAAGACGTGCTTGTGAAGCGTAATACCAATTACCTTTGCCGTCGTTGAAGATGGTGCAATGTGAGAAGCCTACCCAGCCGTTGCTCTTGCCGAACTTGTACGGGTGTGTTACCACCGGCAGCATTTCCGCTCCTTCGGTGACATTGGCGCCGTCGATGCCGATATAAGGGCCGGTGATGCTCTTGGAACGGCATACGCGTGTATTGTAAGGTATGTCCAGTGCATCGTATGCTACGAACAGATAGTAGTAGCCTGTCTCGGCATTGTAGATGATTTCAGGGCCTTCGCTGGCTTGCCAACGGTTGTTGATGTCGCGGGTGGCTATCAGCTGTCCGTATTCCGCCGGAGCACTTCCTTCTGCCCAGGGTACACCTAAGTCTTGTTTAGGCATTCCTGTTTCGACATTCAACTCCATAGCAACGATGCCGCTATGCCATGAACCGTATATCAGCCAGTGGGTATTTTCAGGAGTAATGATGTAAGAGGGGTCGATGGCATTCCATTTGTAATAACAGTTGTCGTATTGGGTGCTGGGTATGTTGAAGTTCAATCCCTTGTCCGATGCGTTGGTCACTACATATCCTTTGTCCACCCAATCGCTGTTGTTGGCAGGGTTGCTGTTCTCCATCATGCCGATAAAGGCACGTTCACTCCAGGCGGTTGCTCCGGTTCCGCCGTCCAGATAGCCGGGTACTACGATGGAGTAGTACATGCGATACAGTCCGTTTTTAACTTTCTGCACATTTGGCGCCCAGTATCCGAAGTCACTTTCTGCGGCAGTGCTTGCTTCCAATCCCATTGCTTTGCGTATCTCATTTAACTTCGGCATCACCCAGTCGGGAAGCTTCGGCATGGTTCCGCCCAGGTATTCCCAATTCACGAGGTCTTTGGAGCGTCTGGCGTGAAAGTGCCCATGTCCTGTATGTGCATTGCCGTAGGAGGCATCTGTTTGATACATATAGTAGTATCCGTCTTCGGCAAGCACTACGCTGGGATCGTGCACGTTTGCCAAGTTCCATTGAGTACGGTTGGACCAGCTTGCAATGCTCGCATAATTATCTTCGTATTCCGGAGCTACATAGTTCTTTAATTGTTCATTAATGTCTGTGATTTCTATGGTCGACGTGAATGTTTCCGAGTAAGTGTAGCGGCTGTTGCCATACACGTATGCGCGTATGTAGTAAGGGGTATTGATTTTCAATCCGGAGAGGGTAGCACTGAAATTCTCATCCGCTTCCACCACCATGTCTTTGATAGTAGGATTTGAGACATTTACACTATAGCAAAATCCTTCTTGACTACGCTGCTCAGATTGCCGGTGATTGATGATTTAACGCTCAGGGAGGTGCCGTTGCAGTTGCTTCGGGAGTGGCTAAAACTACATCGCTGTTTCTGTTGTATTCGATGTTGTCAAGCCCATCGGAACAAGCTGTGAAAACGAATACTGTCAGTAGGGATAGTAAGAAAAATGTTGTTTTTTTCATTTGGGTAAGTTTTTAAGATCCATATCGTTCCGTTGATAAAAAGGAACGATATGGATGATAAAGAATTTAATAGTTATTCTTAATTATTGAAGACGAGATGGCAACCGTCAACAGACAGTGCGAAGTTCAAGTCGTTTGCATCTATGGTGTTGATGCCCCAATAGTATTGGGTGGAGATTGCATCATCGGTTCCTTGCATCACTGCTTGAACGTCGGCGGTACCATCACCGCAATTAGTCACGTAGACCGTAACTTTGGCTCCGTTCATTCCGGCAAGCCAAGTAGCCCAGTCGCCTTGTGTTCCGTTGTGAACGCAGGCGGCATATCCATCGCCCCAGCCAAAGTTATCGGCTCGGACCACTGCGTAGTGTTCACCGGTACTCTTACGGAGAACTACAAGGAAATTGTTCCAGTTCCCTGCCAGGTTACTGTAATTAGTAAACGAAATACACTTTGTCTGACCTGAAGGTACATTGAAATTATCTGAGTAGGTCTCCGGATTAAACCACAGAGTTGAGTTGTCTGTATTTCCTAACTGTCCGCTTGTGTTCTTCACGACAGTCGCTTCGGAGACGGTGACATTTACCGTTGCGGTGATGTTTTCTCCGGCGGTAATGGTAACCGGTTGCGAACCGGCCTTTGCCGGAATGGCAGAGAAGCTGAGTTTCGCGTTGTCAATGACTACCGAACTTCCGTCGGAGTAGGTTCCCGTAACTACCATACCTGTTGGATCGAAAGGCATCGTGCAACTCTTGGCATCTTCCGAGGTATAGTAATAGGGCTTTGTGCGCGAGGGTGCAGTGGTTATTGAGATAGATTGAAGTACTCCCACAACCTTAAAAGACGCGTTAGCCACAATCGGTTTGTCGCAGTTTTCGCCCTTGAAGGTTTTGTTGTAGACAGCTACAAGAGTCTTATCTCCCGTTTGATTTATATCAGGGATGGCTGAGAATGAGAGTTCGGAAGCCGTTACGGTTTTAGTCACTCCCTCTTCAAAGGTTACAATGGCAGAGATGTTAGTCATGGCCTCTTCAAGCGAAGTACCCAAAGATATCTGTGCGGGTACATTTTGCAATACCATTGATACCGGATTCTTGTCTGCGGCAGATGTAAGCCCACCGACAGGAACGATGTTGGTTTGCAGGAAGTCGATGTAAGAGCCTTCGGGGACTAAGAAGCAGCGAATGTTGGTGTTGCTTGCATCTGCATTCAGGTTGGGTTCTTTATTCGGTTGTGCATAGGTCTTAGTAGCCACACCGTTGGTCATCTTGACGGTGAAAGCATTTTCGCTGGTGCGGTCTACGGTGAGCGTCACTTTGCCACCCAACTTTTGTACGTTCTCGTCTTTGTTATCAACGGGATCAAGAAGCAAGGTGCCCGATATGTACTGGAAGTCAATATGATCGCCCCACTGAGAGTTATAAGTTTCAGGGTTACCTGTAACATCAAAGCGGATAGCTCCATATTCGGTATATCCCTCACCGCCACGTTCCACATCATTGGTGATGATAAGGGCAAAGTTCTTATAATATGTGTTATCGGCAGGGTTGATGTTAAGATTGAACACCGCGTTCCATTTCTCGCCGTCAGGTATCACATAATACTTGGAAAAGGCAGCCCAGAAACCGGAGGTGAAATCCGTATTCCCGATGGTGTACACATCTTCCTGCATACCTTCGAGTACTTCATCTTCCGGTTCTTTCTTGGAGTCTTCTATTTCCTGTATTTTATCGGAAATCCATTCGGGAGCATTTACGTCATAGAGTTCGCCTCCTTCGCAGCTTGCCAGGGCCAGCATCCACAAGGCTGCTGCACAGCAGAAGAATGTTATTTTATAGAAATGTTTCATTTTCTTTATTTTTTAATAGGTAATGGTTTGAAACGTTCCCCGCCCTGCTCCGGTTGAGCCGTAGGGCTGAGGGGAGTGTGTTTCTAAGTTTATTTACTTGCTTAACTCTACGACCGGACGTACTTTCCATCCGTTTTCCCGGAAGTAAGTGGAATTATCTGTACTGTGATTGGCAGAGTTTCCTGTCAGGTTCGGGTTGTTGTTCATCAACTGTTGTACGATAGGCAGGAACTCATGTCCCGGTCTGTAAGTATCGAAAGTACTCTTCAGTTCGGAGTCGCTTGCTATATCGCTGTACTTCACAGGATCCTTTACTCCATTTATGGAGCGGCGCACTGTGCCATGTTCTTTTAGTTGTTGCAGGCGTCCGCTGTCATAGAAGAATCCCCAGCGGATGAGGTCGAAGCCTCGTCCGAATTCACATCCGAATTCCTTAGGACGTTCCACATTGGCTATCTGTTCAAAGAGTTTGTCGGCAGAATTAAAGTCTTCAAGTTCCAGATCTGCCAGATTAGCGCGGTTACGCACTTCATTGATCCAATCGATAGCCTGCTGTGTGGGACCGTTGACTTCGTTCTCGCACTCGGCAGCGCGTAGCAGTACATCGGAATAGCGCATCAGCCGCAGGTTGATACCATCGTGCAAGCCCGTAACCACAGTGCTATACAATCCGGTACGGAGATTCGTGAATTTGGCAATCGGCAGACCTCCGAAAGTATTGTTGGTTACGATATTATCAGTGGATTTAAGTGTATTTGTATAAGCCACATTGCCATACTCGAAGTTTTCCCAATCGGTTTCATAGGTACCAATGGTCCAATAGAGCCTGGGGTCGAGTTTTCCACCGGTGGTACGCTCTTCTTTAAAAAGCTGGTAGAGCCAGGGCGAAGCCGAGATGTCGCCCATCCGCCGTAGATACCCGGAGCGAAGTTGCTCTCGACGGCCGAGCCTTGTGTGGCATTGGGGCTTGTGTTTACCGGTGTCCATTCGTCGTCGGTGCCTTGTGCTCCATAGTCGAGGAACTGTACTTCGAAGAGGCTCTCTGCGTTGTTCTCGTATGCCGAACCTTCGCGGAAGTTATCTCCGTAGTTATCCATCAGTTATAAGTGCCATACTTTTTGCCGATGATGTCTTTCAATACCGGAAGTGCTTCGCTGTATTTTTGACGCATCATGAGGCGCGGGCATAATAGCCGGCCGCAGCACCGCAGGTGGCACGTCCGCCGCTCCATTCACTGCCTTCATCGCGGGAGGAAGCAATCCCATTGCTTCCTGAAAGTCTTTCTCTACTTGGTCGAGCACTGCATCGTAGGTGCTGTTGGCGCCATAAAGTCCGTTCAACGAAGAGTAGGTGGCATAATCCGTAATGAGAGGCGGATTCTGATAATAGCCCACTAAGTTGTAGTAGGATAGAGCGCGAAGGAAAAGCGCCTGTCCTTTGATGCGTTTCATTTTTTCGGTAAGCTGGCTGTTATCTTCACCGCAACGTGAAATGGTGAAGTTGCACACATTGATGGTATAGTACCACTCACGCCAGGGCCACCATGTGATGTCCGAAGTGACTTCAGCATTAAGATCATCAAAAGGCAGATACCACACTTGTGAAGAGTTCCAGGCTTCATCGCCACGACACACATCGATGGTGTAGCCTACACGAGCATAAGAACCTTCCATGCGGATGTGGTTGTAGGCGGCAATCACACATTCCTCCAAGTCGTCAGCATTAAAGCCGAATGTACTTGAGGTTTGCTGGTTGGGATTCAACAGTTCCAATCTGTCGTTGCAGGAAGTCAGCACGCCAAATCCCAAAATGAGAGCAAGTGAATATTTATTTAGTTTCATAAGATATGTTTTTAATTTAGGTACTAGAAAGTAACGATTAGAATGTAAAATGAACGCCACACATGAAAGTACGTGCAGTAGGATAAGAACAGAAATTGTATCCCGGAGTGAAAGTTCCTCCTGCGTAATCCACATTGTAACCATGATAGCCGGTGAATGTGTGGAGATTCTGTGCCGATACGTAGAAACGTACATCGGATACATATTTACCGAACACTTATCCGGGAAGTTGTAGCCCAATTCTACATTGGCTATTTTCCAGTAGGCTGCATTCTGAATCTTGCGTGAACTGAAGAGGTCGTTCCAACCCAAGCTGGCACTGTTGGTGACATAGGTGCGTGGCACGTTGGAAAGGTAAGTGCTGCCGTCTTCGCTAAAGCGGTTGGCTTCGAGCATACCCACTTCTTTGTTTCCCCAGCCATAGCAAGAGTTGAGTGAGTTGTAGATGTCGTCGCTAACGTGATAGTTCTGTGCGCCGAACGTTGCGATGCTCAGGTCAAAGCGTTTGTATTCAAAACGGGCATTAAGGCCGAAATTGATTTTTGGCATGCCGCTGCCCAATACCACTTGATCTTCGGAGTCTACTTTACCGTCATTGTTTACATCTTTATAGAGGCAGTCACCAATTTGGGCGCTTCTTGTGTGGCGTGGTTGTCAAGATCTTCTTGCGTGCGGGCGATACCTTCATAAACCCAACCGTAGAACTGACCGATTTCTTGGCCTACTTTAGTGATGTAAGAACCTGAGATATAAGAATCGGTGCCGAAACCTAATGAGGTTACGCGGTTGCGTAATGTGCTAAGGTTGGCCGATACTTCATATTTGAAGTCATGGTCGCGGTTGCGATAGGTAGCGGAGAACTCAAAACCGGAGTTGTTCATCGAAGCGGCATTCATCGTTACGGTGGTGTTGGACACTCCGGCTTGTTCCGGAACAGGAACAGCATACAGCAGGTCTTCACTGGTATTCTTGTACCACTCAGCTGTAAACTCCAAACGATTGCGGAACAAAGCAAGATCGATACCAACATTGTAGGTCTTCTTTTTCTCCCATGCAAGGTTATTGTCCACGAAAGTGGAAACGGCAGAACCGGTCACTACGTTACCGTTGAAATTGTAAGTCATATTATTGCGTGACATGACGGCCTGATACATGTATTCACCGATATTCTCATTACCAAGCTCGCCATAGCTTGCACGAACTTTGAACATGTTCACGACGTCCGGATTGAAAGGGAAGAAGTTTTCTTTGTCAAAGCGCCAGCCCACAGAGACGGAAGGGAAAGTTCCCCAACGGATACTTCTGGTCAGGCGTGAGCTGCCATCCCGGCGTACTGTTGCCGATAATAAATATCTGTCATCGTAGTTGTAATTGATACGACCGATGTAGGACAAGATAGCATGCTTGTATTCGTAACTTTCGGAATACGTGTTGGCGGCATTCTGAAGTTGTAGGAAATAAGGTTCGGTGAAGTTGATTCCCCATCCGGTCAGCAGGTCGGTGTTTTCTTCCTCGTAAGACTGGCCTGCCACTACGTTGATGTGGTGTTTGCCTATCGTACCATCGTAAGTAAGCACATTCTCTATCAAGGCGTCCGAATAAATACGGGAACCCTTGGTCAACCGTTCATTACTCTTGGACAGATAGACGCGGTTACTCTGCACCCATGCCGGAATCCAAGTGAAGTCCTTGCAGAAGGTTTTGCTGTAAGAGAGGTTTATTTTATAGTTGAGTTTGTGGTTTTTGCTGTTGAAGCCGAACATATTGAAGATGTCTACGTCTGCCGAGCCTGTTCCCACGAAACGGTCCACACGTGTGTTGCGTTGCAGCAGGTTGTTTACCAGTAATGGATTGGAAGCGGAGATATCACCATGTATGGTATCGTAGTATACGCCATAGCCGTAAGCGTCATAATTGAAGTTGTTGGCAATTCCCACCAAATTGTCGAGCACCCATGTTGAAGAATCGTATGCTTTGATGGTGGGCTGCATCAGTAAGGTTCCGCGCAGAATGTTGGTTACGTCGCCATACAGGCCTTGAACGTATTCGGAAGCATTGGACAGGCCCATGTTGTCTTGGTCGGAGTGGGAGTAAACAAGGGCTGGTCTGGAACTTTATGAACTTGGTGTCCATACTGTTGTTGACACGTGCGGTGTAACGTTCGTAGTTAGGACCGGCACCTTCGAGTGTTCCTTTTTGGTTGAAATAGTCTAATGCTATATTATAGGTGTTGTGAGCACCACCTCCGGAAAGGTTTACATTATGGTTTTGACGGATACCCGTTTTGAATACTTCGTCGAACCAGTTGGTATTGGTGTCATCTTGGAAATGGTATTTCCCGGTTTCGCTGTTGAGCTTGTATCCCGATGGTAGCGGAGTGTTGGAGTTTGCACAAGCCTGACCGATGTATTGGCTGTATTGGTCGGCATCCATTACATCATAGACTCCCTTAGGAATATAATCCATACCGAAATATCCATTGTAGTCCACTTTCAGCGGTTGGTCTTTTTGTCCGCGTTTGGTGGTGATGATAATCACACCGTTGGCAGCACGTGAACCGTAGATGGCGGCAGCCGAAGCATCCTTCAATACCTGGATGGTTTCAATATCGTTGGAAGAGAAATCGCGGATGGAAGTTCCCATGGGAACGCCGTCGATGACATAGAGGGGAGAAGTACTGCCGAAAGATCCTACACCACGAATACGTACGGTAGGATCGGCACCCGGCTGTCCGTCGGAGGTGACTTGTACGCCGGAAACCTTGCCTTCAAGCATGGTGGAGATGTTGGAGTTTGATGTCTGTTTCAAAGCTTCCGCATCTACTACGGCAACAGAACCGGTTAAGTCGGATTTCTTTTGTGTACCATAACCTACAACAACCACTTGTTCCAGCATCTGGTCATCAGCCTGTAATTGTATGGTATCAATAATGGCGCGGTTGCGAACTGCTACTTCGCGTTCCTTGAAACCCACATAGCTTATCAAAAGGATAGCGTTTCCGGGAACTTCCAACTGGAAGTTTCCATCCAGGTCGGTAATGGTTCCGCCTTGTCCGCCTTTAACTCTGACGGTAGCTCCTGGCATAGGTTCACCTTGTTCGTCGACAATTTGGCCACGAACCTTGATAGTCGGAGATTGTGTCACAGTAGCCATGGCAGGTGTAGGATACACCGTCATACCGCTAAAGGCACACAGACCAAGCATTACGGAAAGAAATAAATGTTTCCTCATTTTTAAAAGAATTAAGATTATTAAATTAATAGATTAGATCACCGTTAACTATATTATAATATTATATTGGTCAATATACGATCCTATATTGACCGCCGGGAGAGTCAGGTAACAGACTTCACAAAACTGGGGGAGGTTGAATTTAGCCAATGCCATCTACGATGGACAGCCGTTCTCTTGTCGTTCTTCATATTATTAATATTAAAATTAGATTTCCAATCATTGCTTTTCCTTGAGGGATTTCCTGAAGAAATAAGCAATGATTGTATGGCAAAAGTAGGGCTTATGGTGTAAATAGGGGTGGACAAATGGGTTTTAGAGGTGGATAAACGAATTTTAAGTGTAGAGAATACAGCTTATTATGTAGATTTATTGTTTTTTGCCGTAAGTAAGGGTTATTCTTCCTCATTAAGCAGTGAACTTGGCGTCGTATTGAAGTATTTGGTGAAGCATCTCGTGAAGTATTTAGGGTCATTAAATCCTACTTCATAGGCAATTTCCGCAATGTTCATGCTTTTATTTTCCCGGTTTTTCAGTAATAGTTCGCGGGCAATGTTCAGGCGGTAGTTGCGTATGAATTGTCCGGCGGACTGCCCGACAAGACTTTGTAGCTTTTTGTTCAACAGGCTTTTGCTCACACCTGCCGCTTCGCAGAAATCGCTCACCTCGAAATAGGAATTTTTGTAGTTCTCCTTAATGACATCCATGATGCGGTTGAGGAACTTCTTGTCGCCCGATTCCTCTTCCATATTCAAGGCATCCACATCCATGGCTATGGCAAACTTCTTTTGATAACGTTTACGGTTCTCAAGGATATTTTCGATGCGGGTAAGCAGTAATGTCTCGTCAAAAGGTTTCAGTAAATATTCGTCAACTCCTATGCGGTAGCTTTCCAGGCGTGATTCCTGCGATGTCTTGGCTGTCAGCATAAGGAAAGGGATATGGGAGATAGCGAAATTCTCTTTTACCCGGCGGGACAGTTCAATGCCGTCCATTACGGGCATCATCAGGTCGCTGATGATAAAGTCTACCGAATGTGAGTTTAATATATTCAAGGCCTCTGCTCCATGGGCAGCTTCGAATACATTGTATTTATCCCGTAGGATGGAACGGATATATCCACGCATATCCGCGTTGTCCTCGACCACCAGGATTGATAAACCTTTTCCGAAAGTATCGGATGGGGGTAGCGTATCGGAAGTCATAAGTTGCGGGGCGCTTTCGGCCAGTGTTTCCACCGTATTGCTTTCCGGTGTTATTGGTAGGAGGATGCGTAGTGAGCAGCCTGTCGTATGGTTGTTTTGCGCATGGATTTCACCTCCATGCATCTGTACAATGCGTTTACACAAGTAAAGTCCGATGCCGCTTCCGGCCTGTCCGTACATCGGATATTTGGTTTGTCCTTGCGACTGGTAGAAACGGTTGAATATTTTGATTGCGTCATCATCGGGAATACCGCTGCCTGTGTCGCTGACACAGATGTAAAGCATGGATTTGCGGTTATCGGCAGGAGGTAGCAGGCTATGAACAGAGACACACTTCCGCCGTTGGGTGTAAATTTAATGGCATTGCTTAGCAGGTTCGTCAGCACTTTGTGCATCGCTTCTTCGTCGTAGGAGATTTCCGGTGAAGGCATCCGGAAATAACGTTTCACTGTGATGTCTCTTTCTTTGGCAAAGACTTCAAAAGGTATGATCAGTTCATTGGCAAATTTCAGAAAATTATTCCGGGATTTTACGATTTCCAGTTTGCCCGACTCCACTTTACGGAAGTCCATAAGCTGGTTGACAAGCGATAACAGGTATTTGGAATTGCGTTCCACGAAATGTAGCTGCTCGATGACTTGAGGGTTGTAGCTTAACTTTAATGCACGCTCTATCGGCCCTATGATCAGTGTGATTGGGGTGCGGAATTCGTGTGTGATATTGGTGAAGAATGCTATCTTGTCCAAGGTCAGCTCTTGTATCTTACGTGTCATTTTGGTAAGCTGCGCTTTCTGCCGGGTAATTTTCTCGTTTTGTTGCTTCAACATCCGGTTCTGACGGGACAACTCTTCGGTCTGTTCTTCCAGTAGTTGTTTCTGCTTTTTCAGTTCATGGGTGCGTTGTTCCACCTTTTGGTGTAATCTTGCTTTTTGCTCTTTCAGGCTTCGTATGCGCCATTGGTAGAATTGCCATGTAGCGAATGTGGCAAGGATTATTACAAGCAGTATAAACCAGGTTGTCTTGTAAAAATAGGGCTGGATTGTTATTTCCAGTTCCGTTATATTATCCTCTCCGGTTGGGGTGTAGGGCGTGTACTTCACTTGCAGCGTATAGTTTCCCGGAGACAGATTGGTGTAAGTAGCAAAACGCCGGCTGGCAGGCACGTGTATCCAACGGTTGTCAAAACCCAGTAGGCGGTAACTGTAAGTGGCGGTATTGTCGGACTCGTAGTTGAGTGCGGAAAATTCCAGTGAAAAAGATTTTTCACGTTCGTGGATGCGGATAGCCTTACTGACGGCAATATCGAGCGGCAAGTATTCGTTGCCGGGGAATATTTCCTCGTTTCCTACTTTCAAACGGGTGAACCGTACTTTGGAAGACTGGGTTGTAAGGGCAGGCAGGTTGCAATCTATGGCAACCAGTCCGGATACGGTGCCGAGGTAGAGCTTGCTGTATTGTGAACGGTGAGCAGCATTCCAGTAAAACTGGGTATCGGCAAGACCGTCTTGCCGGTTGTAGTTGATAAAGTGGTTTTCTGTGGGTTGGAAGCGCGACAGCCCATTGTTGGTTGCTATCCAGATACATCCTTTATCATCTTCCAGGATACTGCGGATACTGTTGTCTGGCAGACCATGAAGGGAGTTGTAACAGACGAACTGTTCTTCTCCATCTTCGTTCTGCATACGTTTATAAATGCCATAACCGTTGCTGCCCAACCACAGTGTGCCGTCTTGAGTTTCGTAAAAGCAACATATCTTTTCTATCAGTCCGGAAGACGGATCATCCAGTTTGTACTTCAGATGACGGTAACGGAATGTTCCCTCAGGCGATGAGACGGAGCGGGAGTGCAGGTCGATGATATAAACGCCGTCCAGACATCCCATCCATAATTGCCCGTCTTTGTCTATGATAGAGCCGATGCAACCTCGTATGTCCTCGGCAGCACGCTTGGCAAATGGTGAACAAAGCTGTTTATGCGTCAGGTCATAGAAAAATAATCCCTGGTTTGCTCCGATCCACATACCGTTGTTTATGGAGTCGTAGACCAGTGCTCCGATAAAGTCTATGGGATAGTTGTCTTTATTTTGGGCTGTGATTGCTTCTATTCTGTGCTGTGGGTTTTGCGGGTTGATAAGGTTGATGCCGCCGCCCCATGTACAATCCACAATCTTCCTTGCCCGTCGGCGGTGATGGCGCTGACAGAGTTGTGGGTAAGAGTGCCGCTTTCGTATGTATAATGGATGAAGCTGTCGCTTCCTACCGCCTTTTTATTCAGCCCCCCTTCTACGGTGCCTACCATAAGTTTCCGCTATGATCTTCGTAAACGGCGTTCACCGGATTGTGGGAGATTGTTTGGAGATTCTTGTTATCATGCTGATAGTTCTGTATGGACAGACGCTTGGCGGTCATTTTATTGATGCCGCCACTTTCGGTCCCCACCCAGATATGCTGCCCTTCTACGATGATGCAGTTGATGAAATTGCTGTTCAGCAGCTTACTGCCGGTGTTGGATGCCTGATCGCTTATGCGTTCAAAGTTGTCCTTTATGGGATTGTATATGTTGATGCCTTTCAGGCTGGCAACCAGTAATTGTTTGTCGTTGGTTATGGCGAGACAGGTCAGGAAATTTTGTGAGAGGGAATACGGATTGTCGGAGGCATGCACATATTGCTTCACTATACCTTCATTTTTATTATATCGGTACAGGCCTTTGTCGGTGGCGATCCATACTTCATTCTCTTTGGCTATGAAGTCTGTAAAATATAGATCCGGTGCAAAACTCAGGCAGTCGTCGATTAAGGTTTCCTCCAGTTTGCCTTGTGCAGTGATACCTACTTTGTATAGTGCACCATTGATGCCTATCCATACTTTTCCCTCATTTTCCACATCCTTAAAGACGATGTCGTACCGGTAAGGATTGGGAACCTCCAGTGAATGAATACTTTCTATATCTCCATTGGTGCGGAAAGCAATACGGTGCAGGCTATTGCCGCAATACAGCCAAATACATCCGTTGGCATCTTGTGTAACCATGAATGCCGGTTGCTTAATGAGTGTCTCCAGCTTCTTTCGGGGATCATGAGGCAGTACGGACTGCATGGTTGTCAGGTCGATAATATCCGTTCCCCCTTCCGATACAACCCAAAGCCGCTGAAAGTTGTCTTCATGGACTTTGCGTATGAAGTTGCTCTTGAGCCGGCAATGTGGGGTAGCCGGAGTGAAGTTGACGAATTCATAACCGTCGTATCGGGATAGTCCGCCTCCCGACATGGAAATCCAAAGGAAGCCTTGCCGGTCTTTGTAGATATCATCGACAAAATTATTGGGAAGCCTTCATTCATGGTTATGTAGATTGTGTTATACCGGTTGGTAAAAGACTCCTGAGCCCACAAAAAAGCGGGGCTTGCCAAAGCGATATATAATATAATAATGTGGAAAAACTTATGCATTGTTTTATCATTTGGTATTAGCACAAGCAAAGTTAATGGATTACTTGTGATGACAATAAAAAGTCTGCGGTCTTTTTTGTGAAGTTGGAAGATTGTCCACCTTAAAAGGTCATATATCCACCTCTACTGCTTTGGGCATGGCGTACATTTGCATTGTATTTTTAATTTGCTGATATTATGAGAAAAATGTTATGTGTGGCCGTCACGTCCATGGGAATTCTGTTTGCCGGTTGCAATTCTCCGGTTTTTACTCCCATAGCTTCGCCTAATCCCTGGCAGGATGACTACTCTTTTTTGTCCTCTATGGACAACTATCGCTCGTGGGGAACTTACAATGTACATGATCCGTCTTGCCGTAAATTGGGCGACTATTATTATATGTATTCCACCGATGCCATTTTGGGTGAGAACCGTCAAGAAGCCGAAGAAAAAAATGTTCCGTTGGGATACATACAAGTACGCCGTTCCAAGGACCTTGTCAAATGGGAGTTTGTCGGCTGGGCTTTTCCGGAAATACCGCAGGAAGCTGTGGAGTGGGTACGTTCACATGCCGGAGGTGAGGGAGCAACGAACATCTGGGCTCCTTATATAATCCTTTCGGTGATAAATACAGACTCTACTATTGTGTATCGGCTTTTGGCCGCAAGACATCGTATATAGGTATGGCAGAGGCTGCATCGCCCGAAGGCCCTTGGACACAACGAGGTTGTGTTGTCAAGACCAATGAGGCTTCGGTAATGAATGCAATTGATCCGAGCGTCATGGCCGATCCTGTCACCGGAAAGTGGTGGATGCATTATGGATCATTCTTTGGAGGGTTGTACTGCGTAGAGTTGGATCCGGAAACCGGACTTCCCGCCGAGGAGGGAGATCAGGGGCATCTCACCGCACGCCGCGCCAATTATCAGAAAGATAATCTGGAAGCTCCCGAGATTATTTACAATCCTGATCTGAAACAATATTATTTGTTTGTTTCATACGATCCGCTGATGACCACCTATAACGTGCGGGTAGGGCGTTCGGACAAAGCGGAAGGTCCGTTTGTTGATTTCTCCGGCGTGGAACTGAAAGACACTACTAATAATTTTCCTATTCTGACAGCTCCATACCGCTTTCATAATCATCCGGGTTGGGCAGGGACTGCACACTGCAGTGTATTCACCTCGGATGAAGGGCAATACTTTATGGCACATCAGGGACGCCTGTCACCCCATAACCAAATGATGGATCTTCATCTGAGGCAGGTCTTTTTTACGCCCGACGGATGGCCGGTGGTGTCGCCCGAACGTTATACAGGCAGTGTTTCCCGTAAATTCTCGGCAGAAGATATGGCAGGAGAGTGGGAAGTTATACGCATACAGGAACCTGCGTATGAACGCCGTTTGCAGGCAGGCCAGATCCTATGGGGGGAGGGACAGCTCAAAGAAGAGGAGTGGAACGTGTCTCATTTGCTGTCCTTGGAGAAGAACGGACATTTAGGTGAGAATAAGGGTAACTGGGAATTTTTGGAAGCAAAGCAATTATTGTCCCTGACCCTGGAAGGTGAAATTATAAATAATCTGATTATATTTGCCGGACACGATTGGGAAAACGAAAAGGAAACCGTTCTTTTCACAGGACTGGACAGTCGTGGCAGGTCTATATGGGGAAAGCGAATTAAGTAATCATATATACATTTTATACCATGAAAAAATACAAAGGTTTATTGGCGGTGCTGGCTCTTGCGGCAGGTTCGGCACTGCAAGCACAAACAAATGAATTGGTGATACAAGCCGGGAAACCGGGAGCGGAAATTCAGCTACTATGTACGGTTTGTTTTTCGAAGATATCAACTATGCTGCCGACGGCGGTCTGTATGCCGAACTTGTGAAGAACCGTTCATTTGAGTTTCCGCAACATTTTATGGGGTGGAAGACATTCGGTAAGGTGTCCCTGAAAGATGACGGCCCTTTTGAAAGAAACCCGCATTATGTGCGTTTGGCGTATGCCGGACATCCGCATAAACAGACCGGACTGGACAATGAAGGATTTTTCGGTATCGGAATAAAAAAAGGCGCGGAGTATCGTTTCTCTGTATGGGCACGTGTGGCAGAAGGGGAAACACCCGCTAAAATCCGCGTGGAGCTGGCCGATACGAAATCTATGGGCGAACAGCAGGCTTTTGCAACTGCCGATGTAACGGTTGATTCAAGGGAATGGAAAAAATATCAGGTGATACTAAAGCCGGAAGTGACCAATCCGAAAGCTATTCTTCGTATTTTCCTTGCTTCCCGGCAAACGGTGGATTTGGAACATATTTCCCTTTTCCCGGTAGATACCTGGCAAGGACATGAAAACGGGCTTCGTAAAGATTTGGCGCAGGCACTGGCAGATATAAAGCCGGGTGTATTCCGTTTTCCCGGCGGATGTATTGTAGAAGGTACTGATATTGCATCACGCTACGACTGGAAAAAGTCGGTAGGTATGGTGGAGAACCGTCCGCTGAATGAGAATCGTTGGCAATATACTTTCCCGCATCGGTTCTTTCCCGATTATTACCAAAGTTATGGTTTGGGATTTTATGAGTTCTTCCAGCTTTCCGAAGAAATCGGTGCGGAACCGTTGCCGGTGTTGAGTTGCGGTTTGGCTTGTCAGTTCCAAAACCCGAATATGGATGCGCATGTGCCTCTTTGCGACCTGGATAGTTATATTCAGGATGCGCTCGATCTGATAGAATTTGCAAATGGTGCAGTTGATACTCCCTGGGGAAAGGTACGTGCCGATATGGGACATCCCGCACCGTTCAATCTGAAATTTATAGGTATAGGTAACGAGCAGTGGGGAAAGGAATATCCCGAACATCTGGAACCCTTTGTCAAAGCCATTCGCAAGAAATACCCCGACATAAAGATTGTGGGTAGTTCTGGCCCTAATTCGGAAGGTGAGCAGTTCGACTATCTTTGGCCGGAAATGAAAAGACTGAAAGCCGATTTGGTGGACGAACATTTCTATCGTCCCGAAGCATGGTTCCTAAGCCAGGGAGCGCGTTATGACAATTACGACCGTAAAGGTCCGAAAGTTTTTGCCGGAGAATATGCCTGTCATGGCAAAGGAAAGAAGTGGAACCATTTCCATGCTTCATGCTTGAGGCGGCCTTTATGACCGGACTGGAACGGAATGCGGATGTTGTGCATATGGCTACCTATGCACCGTTATTTGCCCATGTGGAAGGTTGGCAGTGGCGTCCGGACATGATATGGTTTGATAACTTGAATTCAGTGCGTACAGTGAGCTATTATGTACAGCAGCTTTTTGCAACGCATAAGGGAACGAACGTCCTTTCTCTGACTATGAATAAAAAGCCTGTAACGGGTGCCGAGGGACAGAACGGACTATTTGCGAGTGCCGTATGTGACAAAAATAAGAATGAGATCATAGTGAAAGTGGCCAATACCTCAGACAAAAAACAGCCTTTGTCTTTGATTTTTAACGGATTGAAGAAGAAAGAGGTTTTGTCGGGAGCACGTTGCATCAAACTCTCTTCCGCTGACATGGATAAGGACAATACTATTGAGAACCCATTGGCAATCATTCCGCAAGAAACATCTTTGGATGTGGATGGGCATACTTTGAACGTAGATCTGGAGCCTGCCACCTTTGCGGTATATATTTTGAAGTATTGATGTCTTGAGCTTTAAAGGAATATCATGATGAAAAATATATTTATTTTTTGGGTTAGTTCTTTGATGCTGGCAGTTCCGCAAGGGCTGTCGGCACAAAGTGACACTACTTTTGTTGCTGCGGGAAATCCGATAGTAAAGCATAAGTTTATTGCAGATCCGGCAGCGATGGTGCATGATGGAAAGATGTATATTTATGGCGGCATGATGAGTGTCCTCCACCGGAAGAGCATTATGACCTGAAAGAATGGTGTGTCTTTTCCTCTTCCGACTTGAAAACGTGGACCGAACATGCCGTCCCTCTAAAGGCTAAGGACTTTTCTTGGGCAAAAGGCGAGGCTTGGGCAAGTCAGGTAATAGAACGTGATGGCAAATTCTATTGGTACGTAACGGTGGAGCATAAGACGATTCCCGGTAAGTCCATCGGTGTAGCCGTATCCGATTCACCGACAGGACCGTTTGTCGATGCCCGCGGTTCTGCCTCATCACCAACGATATGACAACCGACCGTAGCAAAAGTTACTGGGATGATATAGATCCCACCGTTTTTATTGACGATGACGGGCAGGCATATCTCTACTGGGGCAACAGTCAGTGCTATTTCGCCAAACTGAAAAAGAATATGGTGGAATTGGACGGGTCGATTATTCCGGTTGACTTACCCCGTTTCACAGAAGCTCCCTGGATTCATAAAAGAGGCGATTGGTATTACCTTTCCTATGCTTCCGAATTCCCGGAGAAGATATGCTATGCCATGAGCGTAGTATAACGGGCACTTGGGAATACAAAGGGATTTTAAATGAATTGGCTGGAAATAGCAATACGAATCATCAAGCTATTATAGAGTTTAAGGATAATTGGTATTTTATCTATCATAACGGCGGCATTAATCCCACAGGAGGAAGTTTTCGCCGTTCGGTCTGCATGGAGCGTTTGTATTACAATGAAGACGGAACGATGAAGCGTATACAAATGACGACAGAAGGTATTTATTAGAAAAGAGTGCTAGGTCAATTAAAGGTAACAAAAAATAGGGTGATATTGTGGAGAACCACTTTATCACCCTATTGCTTTTATCACGTTTTTATTTATTCCAGTCTTCGTGCACCGTCGCTGATTACGACATCGTAAATTTTCGGACTTCTGTTGAATTTCTTCTTGAATTCCTCTTTGGCTTTTTCAATGAATGTGCTGTATAATTCCTCTTTTACGAGGTTGATTGTACAACCGCCGAATCCGCCGCCCATTACGCGGGAGCCAGTTACACCGCAGTCAAAGGCAAGGTCGTTCAGGAAGTCGAGCTCTTCGCAGCTCACTTCATATAACTTGCTCATGCCATGATGTGTTTCGTACATTTTCTGGCCAACTGTTTCGTAATCGCCTTTTTCCAGAGCATCGCAAACATCGAGTACACGCTGAATCTCCTCAATCACGTATTCTGCACGCATAAAGTCTTCCGCACTGATATCGGCTTTAGCTTCTTCAAGCATTTCCATATTACAGTCGCGCAGGAATTCTACATGCGGGTGTTTCTTCTGGATGGCGGCAACAGCAGCTTCGCAGCTTTGGCGGCGTTTGTTGTATGCAGAAGAAGCAAGTTCGTGTTTTACTACGGAATCCACCAATACCAGACGGTAACCTTTCGGTTCGAACGGGAAATACTGGTATTCCAATGAACGGCAATCCAAACGGATGAGGCTGCCTTTTTTACCGAATACGGAAGCAAACTGATCCATAATGCCACAGTTCACGCCGCAATAGTTGTGTTCTGTAGCCTGACCCACTTTGGCCAATTCAAACTTATCGATTTTATTGTCGCCGAACAGGTCGTTCAATGCGTAAGCGTAAGTGCTTTCCAATGCAGCAGAAGAGGACATACCTGCACCCAAAGGCACATCGCCAGCAAAAGCCGTATTGAATCCTTTCACTTCTACACCACGTTTAATCATTTCGCGGCATACACCGAATATGTATCTTGCCCAACTGGCGCGGGGAGCGTCTTCTTCATTCAGACCGAATTCTACATAATCTTTCAAATCAATGGAATAAGCTTTGACAGTGTTTGTTCCATTCGGCTTTACTTCTGCAATCATGCCTTTGTCGATTGCTCCGGGGAATACAAAACCACCGTTGTAGTCAGTATGTTCGCCGATTAGGTTGATTCGTCCCGGAGAAGCATAAACAGCTCCTGTTGTTCCGTCAAAATGCTTGATGAAACGGCTTCTTACGTATTCTATATCCATGATATTATTTTTTAAGGTGAATAAATCTATTACCTATATTGTTAGTTCTGTCTGTCAATCGACTTTAATGTCTTTGTTTACGTTTTTGCAACCAATCAGTCCATAGAACAACAGATATGCAAGAGCTGCAATGATCACCCAGTAGCTTGCCATGAAACCTGCCATGTCTGCAACGACTCCCTGAATAACGGGAAGAATACCACCGCCACATACCAAGACCATGAACAGTCCGGAAGCGGCTGCCAGATATTTACCCAAACCTTCTACTGCCAGGTTGAAGATGCCACCCCACATGATAGAAGTACACAGACCAACTAATACCAGATACATGGCATTGATGGGTACCTCTGCAAGTCCGAAGGATAAGCCGCCGGTGGCACTCTGCTGAAGCACAGGCAGGTTTACGAAAGAATCGGTAGGTGAGAAAATGGCGAGGAACACCAGCAACAGGCCCAAAGCAGAAGTGAATGTAAGCATTGCCTTACTGGATACTTTAGCACCTAATGAGGCACCTGCCAGACGGCCTATCAACATGAGGAACCAATAAGTACCTACTACAAATCCGGAGATGGTGGATGCAATACCGGCACCGCCTTTTTCCACCGGGTCGGTCAGGAACAGGTTTAGTGTACCCGGTACGCCAACCTCAATACCTACGTATACAAAGATTGCAATAGCTCCCAGGATGAAATGGCGGAATTTTAAAGCGCCGGACATTAGCTTGCCGATCGGTTCCGTTGTTGTAGCGGCATTGGGTTCCGGTATAGGAACGAACAACAGTACGAGGAATGCAAGTGCGAATACTGCCATCGCTGTGTACATCACAGGGAATATCTGAGAGATGGTAGCCTTTTCAATAGAACCGGCAATGAGGATACCTACGAACATCGGAGTGATAGTTGCCATTACGGAGTTGAAAGAACCGCCGATCTGGATTAACTGGTTACCTTTGTTTCCTTCACCGCCCAGCTTGTTCAGCATCGGGTTTACAACCGTATTCAGCAAGCACATAGAGAAACCTGCGATGAATGCACCGATCAGATATACGGCAAATGCCATTTCAGGGCTGGAATGTCCGGACAAGAATTGAACGCCCACGCCTATAAAACCGATAGCTACCGCGATAAGCGCTGTTTTTTTATATCCTACTTTCTGCAATAGAATACCACTTGGTATTCCCATTACTGCATAAGCAATGAAATTACCGAAATTGCCCAACATCCCTAAGGCATTGGATACGGAAAATTGATTTTTGAGTACAATTCCCATAGGAGCAGCCAGGTTGGTAACAAATGAGATCATACCAAAAAGGAAAATCATCGTTATGATTGCGATGAGTTTACCATTCTGTTTTTGTTGTGTCATGGTTAATAAAAATTTATAAATTTATAATTAGGTTAGTTAGTTTCTCGATTTTGACTATTTTTCTACACCAAACTTATAGATGGTGATTTGTTGGTATTCATCTCCGGGAAGCAATACTGCTGACGGGAAATGAGCTTTGTTGGGGGTATCAGGGAAACATTGCGCTTCAAAGCATACGGCACTTCTTGCCGGGAAGTAGCCCCATGAGCACCGGTGAATCCATTCAACCAGTTTCCTGTATAAAGCTGTACGCCATTTTCAGTAGTATATACTTCCATGGTACGTCCGCTGACAGGGTCGGTACAGGTAGCCGCGAGGCTTAACTCGCCACTTTCCGTTTTATTCAGTACATAGCAATGGTCGTATCCGGATCCGTTTATTAATTGTTGGAATTTGTCATTGATGCGTTCACCGATCGTGTGGGGAGTACGGAAGTCCATCGGAGTTCCTTCTACTTTTAGGATCTCTCCGGTGGGAATGGACACCTCATCAATAGGAGTATAGAAATCGGCATTAATGGTAATGATATTGTTCAAAACGCTGGGGGTGGGATTGGAAATACCTGCCAGGTTGAAGAAACCATGATTGGTTAGGTTGACCACTGTCGCTTTATCGGTGGTGGCTCTGTACTCTATCACTAAGGCATTTGTTTCGTCCTCCAGACGGTAGGTCATCTCTACTTCCAGATTGCCGGGGAAGCCCTCTTCGCCGTCGGCAGATGTGTAGTTGAAAATGACGGTCGACTCATTGGCTGAACCGCATTCCATATACGGGTGTGAAAGCCGGTCGGCCCGCCATGCAGTGAATTGGGACCGTTGTTGATGGTCAGTTGATGTTCTTCGCCGTATAAAGTAAATTTTCCATTGGCAATCCGGTTTCCGTAACGGCCTATCGTTGTGCTTAGAAATGGTTCCGGGCTGTTAATCACATGCTCTATGCTGTCGTGTCCTAAAACAACGTTGGCATATTTCCCGTTTTTATCGGGAACCATAATTGAAAGAAGTGCACACCCGTAATTGGTGACTGCCACTTCCATGCCCTGAGCATTTTTGAGGATGTATAAATCTGTCTGTTGATTGTTAATATTCTTCTGAAAAGCTTTTTTGTCCAGACCGGACAAATTGCTTTCTGTTGGAGTAGTGTCTATCATATTTCAATGGTATTATTTAATTTTCTTGCAAATAAAAAGAAATTCTTTTGTTCTCCCAAGCAAAAGGGAAGAAATGTGGAGAACATTTTATGAAAGTTTAGCGTTTAACAATTGGAATACAAATTGATATTTTTTGTATGTTTGTCGCGTTAATCTGAAAAGTATTATAACAGTATTGAATTGTACTAACTTAAAAACAACGAATGTATCCTTTAAAATTTGAGCCCATCCTAAAACAAACACTTTGGGGGGGCGACAAGATTATCCCATTCAAACATTTGAATGAAACCCTGCCGAACGTAGGCGAGAGCTGGGAGGTTTCAGCAGTAGAAGGCAGCGAGTCTGTAGTAGCCAATGGTGCGGACAAAGGGTATACTTTGCCCGAAATGGTTCGTAAATACAAGGATGAGCTGGTCGGTGAAGCAAATTACGCTCGGTTTGGAAGCAAATTTCCATTGCTGATAAAGTTTATCGATGCCAAGTTGGATTTATCCATTCAGGTGCATCCGGATGATGAACTTGCCAAAAAACGTCATAACAGCTTCGGTAAAAACGAAATGTGGTATGTTATTGCTGCGGATAAAGGTGCGAAATTAATCTCCGGCTTTTCCGAGCAGATAACTCCGAAAGAATATAAAGACAGAGTGCATAACGGAACATTTGCCGAAGTGCTCCAGACCTGTGCCATAGAGCCGGGAGATGTGTTTTATGTGCCTGCCGGTCGTGTGCATGGTATCGGCGCCGGAGCATTCGTTGCCGAAATTCAACAGACATCCGATATAACATATCGTATTTTCGACTATAATCGCAAGGATAAAGACGGCAAATCCCGCGAATTGCACACAAGTCAGGCTATGGATGCCATTAACTTTACCGATGTGCAGGATGATTTCCGTACGGAATATGACCGTATACAAAATGAACCGGTCGAAATGGTGGCGAGTCCTTATTTCACTACATCCGTATATGACATGACGGAGGAAATCACCTGTGACTATTCGGAACTGGATTCTTTCGTAATCTTTATTTGTGTGGAAGGCGCTTGTCGTCTGACGGATGATAACCGGAACGAAATAACGATGTGTGCCGGTGAAACAGTGCTGTTGCCCGCCTCTACTCAGGAGGTAACGATTGTGCCGGAAGGAGAAAGGGTGAAGCTGCTTGAGACTTATGTATGATAAGTTAATACCATCGCTGTAATTAAGTTAACTAAACTGGATGTAATTAGTTAACATCTTTATATTAATGAAGTTAACATCGTGTAATCAATGATGTTAACTTCATTTTTTGTCTTTGCTACTTCTTTTTCTTTGGTGTCAACAGCCTGATTTTTTCTTCTCTTTCACCAGTGCCGCAATCAGGTATTTCCCTTTGGCGACAATCTCGCCCCAGCGTGTGCTGTGTATCACCTGCCATACGTATCCTCTCAGCTTTCCGTAATCGGACAGCCGCAAAATTGCATTGACTTCTTCGGGATTGACAATTTTCATCTGTTGCAAGGTGAACATCAATCCGTCGTAGTTGTGTGTCTGCCTGTTGTGTGCATATCCCGGCGGTGTCAGAAATAAGCTCCCGACAGGACTTTCTTCCTCCTTAACTGCTATACTCTGCTCTACTTTACTTTGTTTTGAATTGTCTGCATTTTCGGGTGAAATGTTTGCAGACTGCATGTAATTCTTTTGATTTTGTATGCAACCGTCTTCTTTTTCCGGTTTATGATCAGCCTCTGCTTTGGTGTCATTCCCTTTCTCTATCAGCAGATAGGGTAGTGGCGTCAATTCTCTTTTTCTCCGCTTGGTGGCGTCCAGCCAAATTTTCTGAATTTCTGCAGAAGTCAGTACATGTCGCTCCTCGTAGCATCTTTTGTCGAAGAAATCTTTCTCCACCAGAATGTTGATGATGCCTTCCATACAACTTTTCTCAATTCCCGTTTTGTGTGAGAAGAGCGTGCATTGCTCTTCTCCCCACAACAGGTAATATCCCTTTTCCTTGTACATCTTGCATAGTAGTTTCATCACTGCCGCTTCTCCCACCAATCCGAATTTGGCTTCTATCAATTCTATCGGTGCGTCTTCAAAGAAATTCACATTCAATGGGAAATACATGATTCCCCCATACGTCATAGCCATAATCTTTTCTTTAATAATTAATTTTTTCAGCATATCGGTCTCCACTCCAGAAAATTCTCCAGTTGGAAATTTCTCCATGCCTGTTGTTCCACGTCCCAAAAGATGATGGTGCCTGTCACTCGGGTGATTTCGTAGTTTCTGTGGAATTCGTTTTCGTAATGTATCAGTGTTGCTTTCACCAGTTTGAATGTTCCGTCTTGTTTGTAGAATGCGATGAGAGCGTGCCCATATTGCATGTGGTCAATTAGGCTCTCAATTCTTTCTGCCATCCATTCTGCACATGTTTGGGTATAACCTTTTTCAAGCATGATACGTATTTTCCATAGTTTTCTCAGTGCTTCGTGAAGTGAAGCGTTCTTTGCCGACTTTTTCATTGTTTGTCTTTTATATTAATATTGTTTCTTGTTTAGCAGGTGTTGGAGTCATAATAAAAAGAAAGATGCCGTTCTTTTTGAAGAAGCGGCATCTTTTTTTGATATATAGCTTGATCTTTGCTAAAGTGCCGGCAAAGATATAGCTTCATGCACAAGTTGTATGTCGTTAATTATTTACTGTTTTTTGTTATTATTTTTTCTTTTTGTTATTGGTTATTTTTCTTAGAAATTCTTTGAGAATCTCAGTGAAATCATCCTTTATGGTATTGAATGATAGAGGTTTACCGCTCTTTGTAACAAATATCTTCCGTTCGGCTATGAAACGCTCCAATGTGGCTAATCCTGCCTTTGGATCGACCCCCATGTCTCCTTCCATGAACATCTCCAAAAGGAGCATTTCCAATACATCCCTTTTCAGGTAAACTCCTTGAATATCTTCTCCTCTCTTTACTCCTCTCTTTTTCTTAACGATTTGTGTTAAAGCAACTTTGCTGTTGTTGTTATTCCCTTTTGCAGTTTTTTTTATTCTGCGCTTTTATTCTTTTATCGTACATAATAATTCTTGTTTTAATGCAAATAATTAACGACGGAAAAATGTCATGAATGGCGAAGTTAGCTTTTCATGTGGAAGTGGGCAAGTCCTAAATGGAATTAAATAGTGGAAAATATATGTAATTGTTGGCAATTATTTGTGTATCAGAAAAATATGTGGATGTAAAAAAGTGTTTTTTAAACGTTCGTTTAATGGACGTCAATATTTTAGAAAAGTAAAAGGGAAAAAACACTTAGAAATTTGCAAAAAATAAAGATGAATAAAGTTTGGCTCAATAAGCTAATAGACAATACTTTATGCCTATACTCAATAATTTATGAAAATATTTTTATTGAACATTTTGTTCGTTTCAAAAATACAGGTTATCTTTGTGTCCATTAAACGAACGTCTAAAAAACATTCTTTGTTTTTAATGTCTTCGTTTTCAGCTTTTTATGAGCGAATAACTAACATAACTGTTTTTCTACTTCTTTTTTCCGCGATGGTAGGAAGTTCTAAAACAAGATGGATGCTAACTAAACTGTTGAAAATAACTGCATTACATAAATTGATCGGAAGTGCTTCAGTACTCCGGTGTCCCTAAAGAACGCCCTTTTCATTAGGATTTAATCACTTTATACTCTAAATTCTTATCTAATTGATGGATTGATTTGAAAGACAAACGCTTATGAAAGTTTTGAAAAGTCTAAGGTAACGATTTGGGAATTGTGCTAATTTCAGTATTTTACAACCTCATACTTATGAGGAACTCTTCTATGGACAAAGATAGACATTTTTTTTAGATTAGGGAAAAAATTTGAAGGAAAAAATAAAAAAAGTTTGGGAAAGGATTGGAAAAATTCAAGAGAGAGGTTGAGGGATTAAGTGTATATGTGTGTGGGAGGGGGAATTGTATAATCAATTTGCAGTTACCGAAAAAAGCATATTCAGAATTCCTGTATATTGCTTCTACTAGTGATTGCAGAACCGACAATTATATTTAAAATTACCCAAATCAAGTATTCCGAGTGGGGCATAAAGATTATTTAAATTGTAACCATACCCTATATATTCAAACTGGCTTCATTCAAAGGAAAGTCAAAAGATGTTCATAATAATGCTCCTTACATTATTATGACAGACAAGAGTCATGACATTGGTAATAACATCTTTTAAAAGTGTCTAGAATTCCTATCAGTTATGTACATATCTGAATTCTGATTTTATGCGTATTTATTCACAAAATTAGACTCTATATCTGCTTACACAGGTTATCACTATACTATTTCCTGCAAATAACATTTGGGAATATATTTCGTAACCCAATGGTTTCAAAGATGTTTCCTATCAGCTCAGAGGGAAACCAATCCGCTCCAATTGTACTATTCGCTCATCTGACATGTTTCCCTTGCGGTAATCCCGTCTTTGGATGGTACACCAACGTCCCAATGCTCCTTCACGGCAACCTGGCCATCGCCCTTGGCGGTTATGGAACAGGCGCAACTGCTCAAAGTTGCCTTGCCAGACTTGTTCCGCTGACCAAACAAATCCTATTTTATCCAACAGAAGCCAGCGATCATGGGATAATTTCCCCTGTTTATGCATTTTTCGTTGTGTATGACACCATCCACCCAGATTCCCCTCCGTCGATTTAGGGAAACGCTGATATTTTCCGACAAAAGACTTCAACTCCTCGTAATTCTTCATCCATTCCCTTTGAAGGTCTTGATTCCAAACAAAGCTGATCTCATCCAAAGCCCGGATGCGCTCTTTGCTCAAGCGTCCATTCTTCCGCCTTTCCCGTTGGGTATAACACCAAGTTGCAAGCGGGCCGTCTTCACGTTTGGGCCAGCGTCCGCAGGTATCAAAGAAGACTTTCAACGCACGGTATTCTTTCATCCATTTGGAGTCGAGCTGGTTCCATTCGAAGCCGATCAATTCTAGCTGACGGCGGCGTTCCTCCTGCAATTTTCCCCGTTTATAGGCAATGCGTTGGGTGTTGCACCACAAACCGAGTTTCCCTTCCGTAATTGATGGCCAGTCGTTTTCTTCCCGACGGAATTCAATCAGCCTCTCATACATAATCTGCCAGGGCTCCAGTTCTGCCAATATCTCTTCTATGCGCAGCCGTATGTCTGATAGGAAACCCGTCGTCAAAAAAGAGGTGTTTCCTTCGAATCCTTTGGGTGACGGAAGGAGAGATAGACGCTCCAAGTGGGGAGCCATCACATCATAGACCGATTTTCCTGAAAGATTGTTGACAAAATCCAAGACGACCGGCCGTTTTCCAGCCTCGGCATCCAGCAACGGCCCAATTGCTGCAAGGTAACGATATATGATTCTGTCCGTCTAAGGAACAAGACAGCATCCACACCTTCCACATGCAGTCCTTCTATCAACATGTTGACGGAAAACAATACGTGCAGCCGGTCTGATTCCTCCCGGAATGCATCCAGTATCCGGCCGTTCTGCCGTTCACCTTGGGCATGATGGATCTCAAACGGAGTGATGGCACGTCCAGCCTGCGTGAGCCATCCGCATACTTCCGGCACCATCTGTTTTAGGTCGGTGAGGTTGCGGCAGAAGACCAGCAGCTTGCGTATGTTTGTTGGCAGGAACTTCCGGATGACTTCTGGTGCTCCCAAAGCCTCTTTGAAATCCACACGTGCCAGATCCAGCTTCCTCTGTACCTTTTCTTTTCGCTCCTTTGAACAACCACTGCGTTCCAACTTCCTTTGCAACCGGTCCAGTTTATTGTCCAATCCGTAAGCGCTTTGTACCAGAACCGGAACTGGCAAGATATTGTAATACCAAGCTTGAAGCAAGGTAAGTTCATAAAACAAATTCCCTTCGAAATAAAGATCCACCGTATCAATCATTCCCTCTGGACGGATCGGTGTTGCCGACATTCCCAGGACGTAGGCACGGGAATTATTTTCTATCACATCCTGCAAAGCGCCTCCCCAAATTTCTGCCCCGAAATGGTGGAATTCATCAATAAGAATATGATCTGCCCGTAACAACCCATTGTCCTCCCGGTTACGGATCAGTGACTGGAATGTCCGGTACGTCACTTGCGGAATAGAGAATCCGACGGCTTTCCGGATCTCATCCAGAATCGTGATGTTCGGAGCAAAGACCAATATCTTTTCCTTTGCATGATCTGCGATATAGCGTGCCAGCAAATAGGATTTCCCTGTTCCGGTAGCCTGCACGACCGCACCGATACGGTGTTGTTTGAATCCCCGCATGATCGCCCTGTAAGCCGCTTCGTTATGCGGATAAAGCTCCACATGTCTTCCGGACAAGAGGCTTTCAATATAGCTTTCATCCGAAACGGTCAGCCCATGCAGTTCAAAGTCCAATGCTTCCGGCAGGAATCCGCCGTGTGCCACGATCCTGAAATATAGATTTCGATGCCCTTTACTTAGTGTAGAGAACTTCTCGTAGAACAATTCAGCATCCGAGCGAGTCAAAGGACGTTCGTTTCGGACCTCCTTCACGATGGCATGTACCATTCCTGCTTGAAGCCTATCCGTAGTCCCTCTTCGGATTCTGTTACCTGGAAGCCTAGACGGAGATAGCAATCTGTTAAAGACGGTACCATCCTATTTACTTAGTCGTCCCTTAAAAAGTGCCCATCTGCGGAATATTGTACGGAAACAGTATCCCGCAGATTTTTTCAATAAGCCACAAAAGAGTCCTCATGGCTCTTTTGAAGTTGTATGCGGCGGCAGCTAAAAG
>ENA-OQLB01000180-OQLB01000180.1-human-gut-metagenome-genome-assembly--contig:-NODE-180-length-37474-cov-8.791255_pt1 | contig 37474 bp, 59 predicted proteins | sample MGYA00242656_ERZ504813 | MGnify/ENA primary metagenome ERZ504813 (study PRJEB26092, sample SAMD00036388) | human gut metagenome | host: Homo sapiens | study: EMG produced TPA metagenomics assembly of... | reverse complement strand
TTTTGGCTTTGCAATTCCAAATAAGTGAGGGGATATTTTCGGTAAAGAAAAAATTTGTCTTGGAAAATCTCAAAATGGGTGTGCATTTGGATACCCCTTGTGCAAATAAGTGAAAGGGTATTTCAAATTCTCAAATATTTTTCCCGTTTAGGGTTGTCACTTGCCGCTTCTCAGTGGGAATAAGTGAAGGACTCTTTCACAGTAGCTGAAAACTGAATGACCGTCCGAAGGATACAAACCGCCATGACTTTGCCGAAAGGCAAACGAGCGCCTGAGCTGAAAAAACGACAGCTTGGGACTGCACAGCGCCCGCCGACAAGCGGGAGTGCCTGTAGGAATCTTAGGGTGCAACGGCGGCGGATACCGGCAGCGCAGGATTCCTCAACCGGTATCCGATTTTACATAGCTGTAAAGGAGGAATGGAAGCTATGAAAAAATCGGAGCTCAAAGAGCTTTACCAGATGATGTTTCCGGAATATCCGGACATCGTGACCGTCCGGCAGCTTCGGGAAATGCTGGGCATCAGCCGTCAGCTTGCCTACGACTTGATTGCCGACGGCGAGGTGCAGGCAATTAAAATCGGCAACAGTTTCAAAATCCCGAAAGTCAGCGTGATTAACTTCGTGACTGAAGAGAAAAAGGAGGTGAAACGGGGGGCCTGAACGAATCGAGCTTACGCCGTCCCAGCGCAGGCGGTGCAAACGCTGATAAAAAGGCTGTGCGCCAATTACGACGACGGCAACTGCCTATTGCTGGATGACGGCGAGCCCTGTGTTTGCCCGCAAACCATCTCCTATTCGCTGCTGTGCCGGTATTTCCGCAATGCGGTTTTACCAGCCGACAAGGAGCTGTATGCGGACATTTTCAAGCAGCGTACTTATCACTGCGCCGAATGCGGAGCGGTTTTTACGCCCAATTCCAACCGGCAGAAATACTGCACCGCTTGCGGCAAACGAATTCACCGAAAGCAGAAAACCGAAAGCGAACGCAGACGGAGAAGTGGAACGTTAGGCACCGAAAAAGCCTGAAAAATCAAGGTTTACAGCCGCCGATTTGGGGCAATGCGTATCAGATTCCCCGCAGCCTCAAAATCGGCGGTTAAACCGTCCACAAACAAAAACGAAAGGATGTAGTTATGAAAAGAAAATTAGTGACCGTGGACGCAGAAACCCTGTTGTCCACACCGATGAGCAAAACGATGTTCATTGTCGATGGCCTGATCCCGCAGGCGTCAATGTCTTAAGCGGTGCCGCCAAAATCGGCAAAAGCTGGCTGATGCTATGGTTGGGATTGCAGGTATCACAGGGGCTGCCCGTTTGGGGAATCCCGACTATGCGTTGCGATGTGCTGTATCTCTGCTTGGAGGATACGTTAAAACGAATCAAAGACCGGCTTTTCGATTTGACGGACGATTCAACCCGAAGCTTCCACTTGGCCGTAACCTGCGGCTTGATCGGGAACGGACTGGAGGAGGAAATCATCAACTTTTTAGAGGACTTCCCGAAAACAAAGCTGGTGATTATCGACACGCTTCAAAAGGTGCGGGATTCCAAAGGCAGCGCCGGAAAAACGGGCATGTACGGCAACGATTACGACGACATTTCCTCCATCAAGAAGATTGCCGACGAGCACGATATTTCCATTATCCTCGTCCACCATCTTCGCAAGCTGAAGGACGGGGACGATCCGTTCAACGAGGTATCCGGCTCTACCGGCATCACCGGTGCGGCGGATACCAACTATGTGCTCAAGCGCAAAAGAAGCAGCCGGGACGCCACCCTTCTTGCCTGCGGGCGGGATGTGGAATATCAGGAGCTGACCCTGCGGTTTCAAGACCTGAAATGGGAGCTGGTGGAGCGCAAGAACACGGAAGAAATCCGCAGGGCGGAGATTCCGCAATTCCTTTTTCGGGTAGTGGAATTTATGAAAACCCGCACTGAATGGGTAGGAACCGCCACTGAGCTGATTGCCGATATGGCGGAAACTGAAACCACACCCAATGTGGTCACCAAGTACTTAGGGCAGTTTTACTATGAGGTGCTGGAGCCCGCCGGAATCGAGTACCGCACCAAACGGACGGGACAAAGCAGCTGATTAAATTCATACGCCGTGACGGCGGTGACGCAAATGACGGGAATATCACGGTATAGCGAAATGCCCGTCACAGCCGTCATTGCCGTCACAAACAAAGGAAAGGATTGAGATTTTATGAGAAGCAAAACACTTGGAATCAACGTAAGAGTAACACCTGCCGAGAAGGAGAAGCTCAGCGAAAACGCATTTTATTGCGGACTTTCTCTATCAGAATACCTGAGAAGGTTGGGGCTTGGAAAGGATGTTGAAGCAACAGTCCGAGAAAAAGATTACCGGCTTTTCCGGCAGTTAAAGCAACTGAGAGCAGCCATTCCGCAGCTTGCAAAAGATGAAGTTATCCGCTGTATAGATGCGATTTTGAAAGAATTGCGGTAGGCAGAAAATGGCTGTGTTATCTTAGCGAGCAGACCGTTTGTACTCCCAAAGGTCGTAAAACGGTAAATCTCGTTAGGGCGCACCCTAATACCCCATAGAGAAAGGATAAAAAAATGCAACGAAGAATCAAAAAACAGTTCTGGCTTTCCCCGCAGGATGCCAGAGAGTTAAAACGCAAGGCAAAGCTTTGCGGCATTACAGAGACAGCCGTGATCCGAATCCTGCTGCACGGCTACGAGCCGAAAGAAAAACCGGACGCAAGATTTTATGAAGCAATGCGCCAGCTTTCCGCCATCGGCAACAATATCAACCAGCTTGCAGTGAAAGCGAACACACTCGGCTTTATTGACACGCCGATGCTGAAAGCGGAAGCCCTGCGTTGGCATAGGTTTCAGGCGGACATCGAAGCGGTGTTTCTCCGCCCCGCTGAAAGCAATCTGAAATGGCAATAAAGGAGGCAAACACAATGACTAAACGAAAATCAGATCTTACCTTACCAACAACTTCATTGGACGAGCTGTTTTCCTCGCAGGAGGAGCGGGACGACGCCAAGCTGGAACGGGTAAAAGAGATTCCATTAAACGAGCTCCACCCGTTCAAAGAGCATCCGTTCAAAATCCAGAACGATAACGAAATGAAACGCCTGATCGAGAGCATCCAAAAGTTCGGGACACTCACGCCGGCGCTCGCACGGCCGTTGCCGGAGGGCGGGTACGAGTTGATCTCCGGACATAGAAGACTGGCGGCGTGTCAGGTGCTCGGAATTGAAACAATGCCCGTTATCGTCCGGGAGATGAGTGACGATGAAGCGGTGATTGCAATGGTGGACGCCAATCTGCAACGGGAACATATTTTACCCAGCGAAAAAGCATTTGCGTACAAGATGAAGCTGGATGCAATAAAGCACCAGGGTGTAACTTCTGCCCAAGTTGGGCAGAAGTTGTTGAGTGTCGAAAAGGTTGCGGAGGACGCAGGAGAAAGTCGCAATCAAGTTAAGCGCTATATTCGACTAACCTACCTAATCCCCGAACTATTAGAAATGGCAGACGAAAACAAAATTGCTTTCAACCTGCGGTAGAAATCTCATACTTAGACCAGTCGGAACAACGGGTATTATTAAACGCAATGGAGCTCAACGACTGCACGCCGTCCCACGCACAGACAATCCGCCTAAAGAAGCTTTCGCAGGAGGGAGTGCTGCAAGACCGGACAATCTACGACATCCTCGCCGAACAGAAGCCCAACCAGCAGGAGCAGTATAAATTCAAGCGGGAGGACATTCGCAAATATTTCCCGAAGAGCTACACGGACAAGCAGGTCTGCGATACGGTCATCAAGCTGTTGGAACAATGGCAGCGCAGACGGGAAAGAGACAGAGACAGCCGCTGATTCGAACTTTGTGCGGCTGCAACAAGACGAATCGCACCGTGGAAAGAACGGCACCGGCAGGTACAATGGCCTTGTCGGTGCCGGACTGTCCGTGAATGCCAAATACAAAGAACGGAGGTAAAACAAATATGGTATCAGGACATTTACAGGTTAAAAAGGGATACTACTACGCCGTGTTAAGCTATTACGACAGCAAAAACAAGCGGCACGTCAAGTACATATCCACCGGACTTCCCGAAAAGGGAAACAAACGAAAAGCCGAAGCGGAGCTTGTGAAAATCCGCAACGCCTTTGAGCCGCCCGCAGAGATCGGCGAGCTTTGCTCCAATATGCTGTTCGCCGATTATCTGCTCGGCTGGCTGGAAATCGTCAAGGTCAGGGTGAAGCCCACCACCTTCGGCTCCTATGAGAGCATGGTGAAGCAGACCATTGAGCCCTATTTCCGGAATAAACCGATCACCCTCAAGGACTTGGAAGCAAGACACATCCAGCAGTTCTATTCCGAAAAGCTGAAAACAGTCAAGCCCAATTCCGTCATCCATTACCACGCTGTCATTCATCAGGCGCTGAAATACGCCATGAAAACCGATCTGGTGGCGCAGAACGTGGCGATGAAGGTTGACCGTCCAAAAAAGAATGACTTCCAGCCGGTATTTCTGGAGGCGATAGAGCTTCAGCACTTATTTGAAGTGGTCAAGGGGACAAAGCTGGAACTGCCGGTTTTGGTCGCATCCTTTTACGGTTTGCGCCGTGGCGAGGTGCTGGGCTCAAGTGGGACGCCATCGACTTGAACGGGGAACGCTGACCATCAAACGGACGGTGACCTCCGTCAATGTGGGCGGGAAAACGCAGGTCATCGAGCAGGAGTCGGCAAAAACCAAATCCAGTATGCGGACGCTCCGCTGGTGGGAAGATTCGAAGGAATTACAGTTGCGGAGTCGAAGGCAGTGCACAGGAGCTGAACAAGCAGGTCTGCGGCAACTGCTACAACTACGAATACGACGGCTTTGTGTTCGTGGACGAGCTGGGCGAACGGATGAAGCCCGATTACCTGACCTCCCAATTTCCCGCCTTCATCCGGCGGCACGGCATGAAAAGATGCGCTTCCACGATCTCAGGCATAGCTGCGCCTCCCTCTTGCTCGCCAACGGCGTGCCGCTCAAGCAGATTCAGGACTGGCTGGGGCACTCGGATTTTTCCACAACGGCAAACATCTACGCCCATCTGGATTACAGTTCGAAACTGTCCTCGGCGCAGGCGATGGTGAGTGGTATGCCGCTTCCCGAAGCGGGAGATTTCGGCAGCAGATGGGAGCAAAACGCAGAAAAAAGCGGGGCATAAAGCAAAAAGCTGTTCTTTCCAAAATTATGGAAAGAACAGCCCAAAATCGGGTGATTTTCGGAGCGAACGCAAAAAAAGAAAAATCCAGAAACCCGCATGGTTACTGGATTTTTCGATGGCGGAGCGGGTGGGATTCGAACCCACGAGCCCGTGAGGACTACCTGATTTCGAGTCAGGCCCGTTATGACCACTTCGATACCGCTCCCTATATGTTCAGCCGCCGTTTTTTTCCTCCTTTTTCGATAGAAAAAGGCTTTGGAAAGAACTGACGGAAAGAACAGCAAACTTATTCAATTTTCGAACCGGGTAAAACCCGCATGGCTACAAGGTTTTTGGTGGACGAAACGGACAGCTCCCCGCAAGATTTCGAGTGCTGCACCTTCGACCACTCGGACAACTCTCCATATGTTAAGCCTGAAATTCTGAAAAATACTGAGGACAGAACAACAGGGCAGAACAGCAAAATATTCACTTTTTTGAACTGAGACAAACCCGCATGACTGCTGGGTTTTCGGGTGGACGAAATGAACAGTCTGGTCGACCATTTCGAGTGCGGACCTTCAGCCACTTGGGTACATCTCCAAATAGTGATTTTTAAATGGTAAGCTAACTATTCTTGGAACAACCTGTTCCAAGGCCGTTGAGAGGTCTGCATATCATCACCAAGTTCTTCTATTCTAAAGAAAAAGGCGCAAAATGTCAAGGGAAAACATAGTATAAATAAGAACAAATCAAAGGCGGTGATTATTTGCCTTATACAACCAGAGAACTTTTGGCGAGATTGATAAAATGCGAGGCGGGCGGAGAAGGCGACGATGGAATGGCGGCGGTAGCCTCAGTGGTGAGAAACCGGGCTGATGTCCCTACGGAGAATTTTTTCGGGTAAGCCAGGGAGGAGACATTCGAAAAATAATCGAGCAGCCCGGTCAGTTCGTATGTATGCGAAGTACAGTGGGAGGGGAATACAACTCTCAGAACGTGTGGAACATGGACCCGGAGGAAATTCATTACCAAATCGCGGACTGGGTTTTGGCCGGCAACACCTTCAGCGCGGTAGGAGACAGCTTGTTTTTCTATAACCCTACAGTGAAACCTGCCCTACTTATTTTCCCCCGAACGGAATGGGGGTGGCCTATAACCGAATCAACCAGCATTGTTTTTATCGGCCTACAGAAAAATATGCCGAGTCATAAAGGAGGTACCTAATGAATAACGAACAATTAGATTTAGCCAGCATTTATGGAATTCCGTCCTGTGCAGGCGGCGATTGCTCACCAGGGGCGGTCTTTACTCCGACGAATCCTTCCCCGTCTACCCCAGGCAACCGAATTCCCACGTTAGAAGAAATCGCCGGCTATAATATTCAAAATCCGAAAATTCCGGCACCGCTTCCGCAAATTCAGCCACACCGGGACAAAGCGTTCCCATGACAGGCTCTAACGTAGGGGAAAGCACCTCGCATATGCAAAGCCAGACTCCCTCTACAAATCCTCTGGCGCCGCTGACGCCTACCAACCAGCCGCCGCCTATCTCAGGAGAAAGCCTGCAATATTTGAATGGATTTCTGCGAACTCAGCTGGGAAGGACCGTCACGGTGGAATTCCTGGTAGGAGCCAATACCCTTGTAGACCGGACCGGCGTTCTTCTGGCGGTGGGCGCCAACTATATTTTGATCAATGAGATTCAGACCGATGATATCACGGCCTGTGATTTCTATAATATTAAATTTATTCGTTTTTATTATTAATGTGTTTTTTCATACATCGTTAAGAGCAAACAGGGAAAGAAACGCCTTCTAAACAAATTAGAAGGCGTTTCTTTGCGTTTTTCCCTATCGTAAAATTACCATTCTGATCTTGCGGGAGAGAATAAAAGTGCTCGGAAAACGAGCACGGCGGGAACGGCATCACGCAATGCGAATTCGTGCAACGAACCGTTTATGGATTTCCAGTAAGAGGAGGCGCGGACGGAAAGCTGGGGAAGAAAATTAGAGGAGAGCTATACCATTCCGGTTTAAGAGGCGCGAAAGGGACGAAGAAGCAGAGAAATGAAGAAAGGCGCGGAAAAAGGTTTTCAAAGATTCCAGCGGACCGCCGGAGCGTAACTGCTTTTTCAAAGTGTAGAAGGAGCAGGCTTTGGAGATTAGCCTGAAAATATAATCTAAGCTTAACGTAAATTTAACATAGCAAAAGTAAGATAACAGCGTACTCGAAAATTAGGAGGAAATTGAAATGAAAAAATTCGCATCGATTTTGCTGGCCGGATTAATGGCCCTGTCGCTGTTCGCCGGCTGCAGCAGTGAGGTTACTTCCACCGATGACGCAGCTCCGCCGCCCAGGCTTCCAGCAGCGGGACAGAATCTCAGGCGGAATCCAACGGCAGCTCAGAAGATGCTTACGCCGGTCTCTCCGGAACCTTAACGCTGAACGGCTCCACTTCCATGACCGCCGTGTGCAACGCACTGGGCGAGGCTTTTATGGCGAAATATGACGGTGTAACCGTAGAGAAAGCGAATACCGGCTCCGGTTCCGCTGTGACCGCGGTCAACGACGGGACTGCCTTAATCGGAGACTTGTCCAGAAAGGTAAAGGACGATGAGGATCCCGACGGAAAGTTCACCAAGGTCACCATTGCGCTGGATGGCATCGCCATCGCGGTTAACCCTGAAAACCCGGTAGACGCTCTGACCTCTGAGCAGATTGAAAAATTTTTGCGGGAGAGATCACCAATTGGAGCGAGGTAGGCGGCGATGACGCCGCGATCACTGTGATCGGACGCGAGGAAGGCTCCGGTACCAGAGACGGCTTTGAAAGCATCTTCGGTTTCGGCGAGGATAAGAAATGCGCTTACGCTGCTGAGGTTCAGGAAACTGGTATTGTGGTTTCCAAGGTTGCCTCCGATCCTTCCGCCATCGGCTATGTGTCCCTGGCTTCTGTCAATGATGAAATCAAGGCTGTGTCTGTAGACGGCGTAGAAGCCACTGAGGAGAATGTTTCCAACGGTACCTATGTGTACAGCGCCCCTTTGTTCAGATCTATACCAAGGGCACCGACAGCGAACTGGTAAAAGCCTGGTTTGATTTCCTGAAGTCTGACGAGGGCCAGCAGATTATCGCCGACCAGAAGCTGGTTACCGTAGACATTGACGAGAATACGGAAAACCAATAAGCTGATTCCCCAGCGGTCCCTAGGACGCGTATGGCAGGATCAAGGGCTCAGCCGGAAAAGCTGGCCGGACGGTCAGACGGCCCATTAACCGGCAGCCGCGGGATTAAGAAGAAACGCGGCCCGGCAGCTGCAAGAGCCAAACCTGGCCGCAGGGATCCCGCCGCGGGCCTGCTGAAAAGTGCGCGGGAGCATACGGGGCGGAAGCTTTTACATAGATTTACTTTCCTTAAAAATTGCCTTTTACAAACTCCCCTTTAACATTTTACGCCCGGACCTCAATTGACGTATGTCATGAGGTCCGTTTGGCGGTTTTACCAATCGAAAGAAGCGCGGCCCAGCGGGGAGGAGGGGGCGCGCCAAGGAGGTTTCATATGGAAACGACCATGAAAGACGATGCCCATTTGAAAAGGGAACGGCAAAAGCGGAAGCTGAAGGTGATTTTTGCCGTTGCAATGGGAATCGTTCCTATCGCGACATTTTTTCTTCCTTATGTCAATTATACCTTTAAGGACAGCACCTTTGTGCTGTCCGCTTATCAAATTTTAACCAGCCCGGGAATCCGATTTCAGGGCTATTTGATTTCTATCCCCTTGCTTTCCAAAATCGCTGTGCTTTGCGGGGCGGTGCTGGCTTTGACGGGCGGAGCGCTGCTCCTTTTGAAAAAGCCTGGACTGGCGGGAACCGGCTTTGTGCTTTCTGCCGCCACCCCTCTCATTGTGCTGATGACCAGTTCCTCCATTCAAACGGCGGTGACATCCCTGGGGGTCAGCAATATTATCATCAGCTATCAGTGGCCTTTTCTCCTCACCCTGATTTTAGGCCTGGCCGCCGGTGTGCTGGCTATTTGGACCAAGGGCGGCGAAAAGCTGGCGGAAAGCATTTTCCGGATTTTTGCCTGCGTGTCAGTAGGCTCCGTGGTGATCATTACCGTATATATGATTGTTTCCGGAGCCCCTGCTATCGCGGAGATCGGCCTGGGAAATTTTCTCTTTGGCACCGAATGGGAGCCGAAAAGCGGCGTTTACGGAATTTTGCCCTTGATACTCTCCTCCATCGCCGGTACTGTGGGAGCAGTGATTATTGGTGTTCCCATCGGAATTTTAACCGCGGTTTTTCTGTCGGAAACCGCTCCGAAATGGGTGGCCAGTGTGGTCCGCCCGGCGGTGCAGCTGCTGGCGGGTATTCCCTCGGTGGTTTACGGCTTTTTCGGGATGCTGATCATCGTTCCCGCGATCCGGAGCATGTTTCCCGGACAGACCATCGGCGACAGCCTGCTGGCGGTAATTCTAATATTAGCGATTATGGTGCTCCCCACCATTGTCAGTGTGTCGGAAACCTCTCTGCGGGCGGTGCCGGTATCCTACCGGGAGGCTTCCCTGGCCCTGGGCACCACTCCGGTGAAAACTATCTTTAAGGTGACGGTTCCCGCCGCGAAATCCGGAATTTTGGCAGGCGTTATTTTAGGCGTGGGACGGGCCATCGGCGAAACCATGGCTGTGATCATGGTGGCCGGCAACGTGGTGCAGATGCCTTCCATTTTGGGCACTGTCCGGCTGATGACCACCGGTATCGTCATTGAAATGTCCTATTCCTCCGGCCTTCACCGCCAGGCGCTGTTCGCTATCGGCCTAGTGCTGTTCGTATTTATCATGATTGTCAATATCGCCTTTACCTATATTTCCAGGAAAGGAGTGCAGATGGAGCGTGACTAAATCCCTTTATCAAAAGAAACGCCGTCCCTCGGACCTTTTACTGAAAATCGCCATCAACGGTGCGGCGCTGCTGACTGTAATCGTGCTGGCAGGTATCATCCTTTATATCTTGATCAACGGCCTGCCCTATATCAGCTGGGAATTCCTCAGCACCTCCTATTCGGAGTCGCCAAGCGGCGCCAAGGGCATTTTGCCCATGATCATCAATACCCTGTATATCGTGGTCATTACACTTCTGATCGCCACGCCTATCGGGATTTCATCCGCCATTTATCTGACTCAGTACGCTAAGCAGGGGAGGCTGGTGCGGGCCATCCGGTTTACCACGGAGATTTTGTCCGGCATCCCCTCGATTCTGTTCGGCCTGTTCGGCTACACGGTGTTCTGCGTAATGTTCCGCATGGGAACCTCCATTTTGGCCGGCTGCCTGACCATGACCCTCTGTATCCTGCCTACCATCGTCCGCACCACCGAGGAAAGCCTCCTCGCGGTGCCCGGCTCCTACAAGGAGGGAGCCATGGCCTTGGGCGCGGGCAAACTGCGGGTGATTTTGGGCATCGTGCTGCCCTGCGCCGTTCCGGGAATCCTCACCGCCGTGATTCTGGCCATGGGCCGTATCGTCGGGGAATCGGCGGCGCTGCTGTATACCTCCGGCATGTCCTACAATATGCCCAAGGATTTCTTCGGCCAGATCATGAATTCCGGACGAACCCTGACCCTGCACCTGTACCAGACCGCTATGCAGGCTACCTCCGACGACGCGTTCCATATCGCCTTCGCCACCGCCGCGGTGCTGCTGGTCATTGTGTTCCTTTTGAACCTTTTGGCCGGACTGGTGAGCAAGACCTTGAAAAAAGGAGAGCAATAACATGGAAAACAGCAAAGTAAGCATTCAGAATATGGATCTGTATTATGGAGATTTTCACGCCCTGAAAAATCTGAACCTGGAAATTCCGGCCAACCAGGTTACCGCCTTTATCGGCCCGTCCGGCTGCGGGAAATCCACCTGCATCAAATCCCTGAACCGGATGAACGACCTGATCGACGGCTGCAAAATCACCGGCACCATCAAAATCGATGGAGAGGACATTTACGACCCCCGCACCGACGTGACTCTGCTGCGGAAGCGGGCGGGTATGGTGTTCCAGAAGGCCAATCCGTTCCCCATGAGCGTGTACGACAACATCGCCTACGGCCCCCGGGTTCACGGAATCAAGAACCGGGCGAAGCTGGATGAGATTGTAGAAAATTCCCTGCGGGGGGCGGCGCTGTGGGATGAGGTAAAGGACCGGCTGAAAAAGTCCGCGCTGGGCCTTTCCGGCGGCCAGCAGCAGCGGCTGTGCATCGCCCGGGCCCTGGCGGTGGAGCCGGATATCCTGTTGATGGATGAGCCTACCTCCGCCCTGGATCCCATCTCCACCCTGAAGATCGAAGACCTGATGGAGGAGCTGAAAAAGGATTACACGGTGATCGTGGTGACGCACAATATGCAGCAGGCCGCCCGTGTGGCGGATATGACGGCATTCTTCCTGCTGGGGGAGATCATCGAGTTTGATAAAACCCAGCTGATGTTCAGCACGCCTAAGGACAAACGGACCGAGGAATATATCACCGGACGGTTTGGCTGATCGTAGACAAACCAAGCGGATTCCATTATAATAAAAGGAGAAAATTTCGAATGCCAAGAAAATATTTCGATCAAAAGCTGGCGGATTTGAACCGCAGCATGAAGGAAATGGGAGCCGTGGTGGACCGGAGAATCGGGGAAACCATGGAGGCTTTGAAAAACCTGGATAAGGACCTTGCCGCGGAGGTAGTGGGCGGCGACCGGGAGATCAATCAGGTGGAGCATGAAATTGAGTCGGTATGCATGAATCTGCTGGCGCTCCAGCAGCCTATCGCCACAGATCTGCGGGTGATCGCCTCCTGCTTAAAAATCATCACTGACGTGGAGCGGGTGGCGGACCAGTGCGCCGATATCTGCGATATTATACAGGCGGGAGAAATTCCCGCCCAGTCCAGCGTTGTGAACCATGTGGTGCAAATGCTGGAAACAGCTGGCGCGATGTTTGAAAAGGCCATGGACGCCTTTATCGCCCGGGACGTGGAGCTTGCCCGACAGGTCTGCGGCATGGATGACCAGGTGGACGCCATGTTCAGCAAGATCGTGCTGGAGGTCTGCGGCACCATCACCGAGAATCCTCAGAGCGTGATGAAGGAGGTTGACCTGATGTTCATCACCAAGTATATCGAGCGTATGGGGGACCACGCCACCAATATCGCGGAATGGGTGGTTTATATGGAAACCGGCGTTCATCCGGATTTGAACGATGGAAGGATTTAGAAGCTTAGGAGGAAACCGATTTGCCAGATTTAGTTTATATTGCCGATGACGAACCGAATATCAGAAAGCTGGCGGCCCTGGCGCTGAAGGATTCCGGCTTTGAGACCCAGGAGTTTGCCGACGGGGTGTCCTTAATGGCGGCTGTCCGAGTGCGAAAGCCCGACGCCATTGTGCTGGATTGGATGATGCCGCCTCCCGACGGTCTGGCGGTATGTCATAAAATCAGGGCCGATGAAAGCACCAGGCCCATCCCGATTTTGATGCTCACCGCACGGGGCGAGGAAGTCGACCGGGTGCTGGGATTGGAAATGGGCGCGGATGATTACATTACCAAGCCTTCAGCGTGAAAGAGCTCTGCGCCCGGGTTCGGGCGGTGATCCGCCGCAAGGAATACCTTTCTCCGGTTCAGGACGAGGTTCTGACCTGCGGGCCGATCTCCGTGAATACGGCGGCCCGCCGCTGCCTGAAAAACGGGGAGCCGGTTGAACTGACGATGAAGGAATTTGACCTTTTGGTCATGCTGATGCGGAACGCGGGCCGGGTGCTGACCGGGACGCCTTGCTGGATAAGGTGTGGGGGCTGGAATATTTCGGGGATGCCCGCACCGTGGATGTGCATATCCGCTATCTAAGGCAGAAAATCGAGGACGAACCGGATAACCCAAGGCTTGTGGTCACCCTGAGAGGGGTGGGCTACCGGTTTGCCTCCGCCGAAGACTTGAAATAGCTTTGTACCCTAACAGGAAAGGGAGTGCGCCGTCCAGACCGAAGGGAATAAAGAGTGAAGGGCGGGGAAGCCCAGGAACGGAAGGGAATTTCCCGCCTTTCGCCTAACCCGGCGCGAGCGGGCGGCAGACTGTTCCAATAGGCGGGAAACTATGATTGATGGAAAAAGGGGGAAGCTGCCTTGCAGAAGCGCTTGGTGCTGATCAACGTGGGGTGGTAATCATCGGCTTGATCGCCGCGGCCTTGCTGGCTATGCCCCTGGTGCGGAACCTGTATCTGGAGGAGTTTCACCGGACCTTGGACTCCGCTGTGATGCTTCTTACTACCGACGGCGATGAAATTCAGGAGGATCCGGAGGCCTTTGTCCAGCGGAAGCGGGAGGCCTTGCAGCAGGCGGGCCAGGATATCCGCCTGACAGTAATTACATTGGACGGCCAGGTGATTGGGGAAACCAGCAAGGACAATCCCACCGGCATCAATCCGGAGAATGAGAACCATCTGGGCCGGCCGGAGGTGCAGGAGGCGCTGCAAAGCGGCGTGGGCTTTGATACAAGAAAATCGGAAAGCACAGGGGAAACCTACCTTTATGAGGCCAGAGTACTGGGAGATTATGTCCTGCGGGCGGCGATGCCTGTGACCGAGATGGACGAGGCCACCCGAAAGCTGAGCCTCTTCATGCTGGCGGGAGTCTGCTTGGGGGGAGCTATTGTGGCGGTGGTATCCGTTGTCAGCTCCCGGAACATTGTGCGCCCAATGCTTCGGCTCACCGAGGCCACCCGAAAGGTCGCGGCCGGTGATTTCGAGAGCCGGGTACCGGAGCACTACCCCAATGAAATCGGCCAGCTGGCCCAATCCTTTAACCGGATGGCGGATCAGACCCAAAAGGCGTTCTCCGAGCTGACAGAGCAGGGCCATCAGCTGGAGGCGGTGCTTCAGGGAATGGACGACGGCGTGCTGGCGGTAGACCAGTACGACAACATTCTGCTGTTTAACGAGCGGGTAAAGGCGCTGCTGCAAAATAGCGGACTGAAAATTGGAGAAAAGCTGGACGGCTCCATCGTGCTGTCCCAGCTCGCCGGATACCTCAGAGAGGCTCTCGAGACCGACAGCGTGGTTCGTAAGGAAATTAAGCTGTCCAACCCGGAGCGGATTATGACTGTGTACGCCGCGCCCTTAAACGCGGAGGATGCAAAGGATGGCGGCCTGCTGGTGCTTTCCGATGTGACGGAAGTGAGAAAGCTTCAGCAGCTGAGAAGCGAGTTTGTAGCCAATGTGACCCATGAGCTGAAAACGCCCCTGACCTCGATTCGAGGGTTTATTGAGCTTTTAAAATCCGGCGACCGGGATGAGGAAACCCGTCAGTATTTTTATGACGTGCTGGATATTGAGGCGGAGCGCCTTCATCATCTGATCGACGATATGCTGGTGCTTTCCCAGATTGAAAACGCTAAGGATGACGTTCAGACGGTGCCTTGCAATTTAAATCAGGAAATCGAACTGTGCTTCGGCGGGCGAAGCCCATCGCTGAAAAAAACGGTATTGTGCTGCGGCTGGAGGCGGAAGAGGCGTTTTTGGTGGCATCCTCGCCTACCAGCTGCAGCAGCTTTTTGGGAACCTGGTGGAAAACGCGATCAAATACAATAAGCCCCAGGGCAGGGTAACGGTGACCTTGCAGCGCCAGCGGAATATGGTGCTGGTCAAGGTCAAGGATACCGGCATCGGGATTCCGCAGGAGCACCTGCCCCGGCTGTTCGAGCGGTTCTACCGGGTGGATTCCAGCCGCTCCCGCGAAATCGGCGGCACCGGCTTGGGCTTGTCTATCGTGAAGCATTTGGCCGGCCTGTACCACGGCGACGTCAGCGTGGAAAGCGTGGTAGGGGAGGGATCGGTGTTCACCGTCAGGCTGCCCTTATTAGAAGGGTAGGATAAAACGGTGTTGAACAGCCTGCCTGCCGGGTAAAAAGGGAGCCAGTGCTTATGCAGAGGGTGAAGCTGAAACGGCCGAAAGGGCGCTGTGCCAAAAGCTGCACACCTATAAGGAAGTAATGGTATCTTGCAGGACAGCATGGCAAATCGCTATGCTGTCCTGCTTTTTCTCTGTCGTTCAATGGTCTGCTTGTCCTCGTCCTGCTTCAATTCCCCGACGAAGTTCCAGATAATTTGGATTTTCTGCCGCCGGTGGCCGCTGGACTTGTCCGGCGCATGGACGATAATCTTCTTCACAAACTCGTTGACAATCGTGGGCGTCAGTTCGGTAATCCCTACATACTTCCGAATAACCGCCGCGAAACTGTCAAAATCCGCTTTGTCCTGCTCGTAGGCATTTACCATTTCCCGGTCTGTCTTAACCTTTTCCGTCAGTTCTTTCTGCTCCGCTTCATACTCGGCGGATAACTTCAAAAACCGTTCGTGAGAGATTGCGCCGGATATATCGTCCTCATAAATACGCTTAAAAATCCGGTCAAGTTCTGCAATCCGCTTTTCCGCTTGTGCGATTTCCCGCTTGCGCTTTTTTGCCGCCCTTTCCGCTTCTTCAAACCGCTGCTCATACACCGTCTTTTGGAAACTCATAATGTCCTCAAAGAACATGGCGGTTACATCGAATATCCGGCGCAGCACAAACCGTTTCAGCGTTTCCTCGCGGATAAAGTGCATGGTGCAATCCCCCGTATTGCTCTTGTACCTCGCGAAGCGATAACAATCCTGCTCCGGGGTCATGTTCTTGCCCGTAGCAAAATGCAGTTTGCTGCCGCAGTCGGCACAGTACAATAGCCCAGAGAACAACCCCTGCCGTTCCGCTTGTTTGGCGGGGCGGCGTTTGTTTGCCCGCAGTTCCTGCACGCGCTCCCACACTTTTTCATTGATGATAGCGGGTTGCGTGTCCGGGAAGATACGGTAATTTTCAGGGGCGTTTTGCAGGCGCTTTTTCAGTTTGTGGGATTTGGAGTAGGTTTTGAAGTTCACCGTACAGCCGGTGTACTCTGGACGCTCCAATATCCCTGCAACAGATTTTGGGTCCCATTGATAAAGGTTTTCCGGCATGGGCTTCCCGTCACGTTTTGCGTAGTACGCCTTGACGGTCAAAACCTTTCCGGCGGTCAATGCCTTTGCAATCTGCATCGGCCCTTTCCCGGCAACGCACAAGTCAAAAATCCGCTTGACTACTTCGGCGGCTTCCTCGTCTACAATCCACTTTTTCTTGTCGGCGGGGTCTTTCACATACCCATAGGGCGGATTGCTGCAAAGATGTTCCCCGCGTTGCCCTTTGCCCGCATAACGGCGCGGATTTTCTTGCTGGTATCGCGGGCATAAAAATCGTTGAACAAGTTACGGAATGGGGTAAAATCGTTGTCGCCCTTGTCGCTGTCCACACCGTCGTTGATTGCGATATAGCGAATATCGCGCTCGGCAAAGAAACTCTCGGTGTAATAGCCGACTTTCAGATAATCCCGCCCCATGCGGGACATATCCTTGACGATAACCGTCTTGACCTTTCCCGCTTCCGCAAGACGTATCATCTCATTCCAGCCGGGTCTATCGAAAGTTACCCCCGATACGCCGTCATCAATGAAAAAAGTCGGGTTAGGGAAACCGTTATCCTCTGCATACTTCAAAAGGATTTTTTTCTGATTGACAATGCTGTTACTGTCCCCGTCAAGCGCGTCCTCTTGACTTAATCGGGCATATAAAGCGGTAATGTTGTCGGGATAATTTTTTGTTGTCGTCATTGTTCATTCCTCCTGTAATGAACGCCCGACAAACAGGTTGCTATCGCTATTATAACGCTCCGTCATTTCCTTGTCAGTAGGCGTTTTCACGGTTTCCGCTTTGATAAGGCGCGTCATTTTGTTGTAGAGTAGTTCGGAACCGCCGCAGGAAGTTTCAATTTCAAAGACCGTCCCGCCGATTTTATAGCAGACGGTTTCATTCAGAGGGTTGCCCTTTTTCGGCAGTAAATCATTGTGTTCCGTTTCTCGTTTCCTTTCCCGTCCTTTCCTTGTTTTGAGTAGGGAGCAAGCACAGCAAATGAGTACCCATTTGCCGCTTGCTACTTCCGTAGCAAGCATAGGAAAGGGGGTACCCTTTCCGTAAAAATCCCCGTTTTGACGCTATGCGCCAGACGGGGATTTTCTGTTGTTGGGGATTTCCCAAACCCTTGTGTGTCCTCTCACTTAATATCCCGTCCAGCAAACGGCTTTTGTTGCACTTTGCCCCTCACTATATACAACACGCAGACTTTCATTTTTGCCAAACGGTTTAGGGAAAGGTTTGCAAAGTTTTTCTACACAGTCTATTGATGTTATTCGTTTAACCGTATATACTATATTATGGTAGGTTTTAAGCAGAAAGGACGGGCGCGACTATGGAATATATGTCATGTGCGGAAGCCGCTGTAAAGTGGGGCATTTCCGAAAGGCGGGTACAGAAACTTTGTGAGGGCGAGCGCATACCCGGCGTGGTAAAGTTCAGCCGTGTTTGGTTGATACCCAAAGACGCGGAAAAGCCTGTTGACGGGCGGCGCAAAATCCTGTCTTAGGAAAATCTTAATATTTTATCATGCAAGAAATAATAAACAGAAACCTTTATGCTGATATAATGTAAAAATGCCCTCTTTGGAAAGGATTAAGGATATGTCAGAAAAAATATTGATTGTCGATGATGAAGTCGAAATTGCGGATTTGATAGAAGTCTATCTAAAAAACGAAAACTATACCGTATTCAAGTTCTATACGGCAACGGAAGCACTGGAATGTATCAATACGACCATGCTTGACCTTGCTATTTTAGATATTATGCTTCCCGACATCAACGGGTTTACCCTATGCCAAAAGATTAGAGAACGCTATACTTACCCTGTCATCATGTTGACAGCGAAAGATGCGGAAACGGATAAAATCACTGGTCTTACCCTTGGCGCAGATGATTATATTACAAAGCCATTCCGCCCTCTTGAAATGGTCGCACGGGTAAAATGCAATTAAGGCGGTATAAAAAGTATAATGTTGCCCTTCCAGAGGAAAAGCAACATATTATTCTATATTCTGATCTAACGCTGGATATAAAGAAACATGAGTGTCGGCTAAATGATAAGCCGATCTCATTGACACCTATCGAGTTTTCTATCTTGCAAATCCTTTTAGAGAATAAGGGGATTGTTATTAGCGGAGAGGAGTTATTCCACAGGATATGGAAAGACGAGTATTACACGAAATCAAACAATACGATTACCGTCCATATCCGACGCTTACGGGAAAAATTAGGTGATACTTTGGAAAATCCAAAATATATTAAAACCATTTGGGGAGTTGGGTATAAAATTGAAGAAAAATAAACAAGATGATTTTTCTGTATTCCAACGAAAGATTGCCATTCGTTTTTTTGGAAGCGCGGTCCTGTCTGTCCTAATTGTAGTGGCAATATACTTGTTCCTTTGGAAAAGAAGATTGGGCGATTTCATTGTATATCTCTTAGAGTTCTTTCTGCAAATGGAGCATGAAGAAGCGTTTTTAATCTATCATAACAATTTTAGGGGATATAAAGAAATCTTTTTCACGGTCGCAATTATCACTATTTTCTTGCTGCTGCTTCTCTTCTTGTTCCGCTGGATTACCCGCTACTTTAAGGAAATCAACGGAGGAATTGACAACCTTTTAGAAGATGATGAAAGCAAGATTTGTCTTTCGAGAGAAATGCTACCGTTTCAATGTAAGTTAAACACCGTGAAACGAAATCTCAGACAGCAAAAAGAAGCAACCGCTCTTGCCGAGCAGAGGAAAGATGAACTTGTTATGTACCTTGCTCATGACATTCGTACTCCGCTAACCTCGGTAATCGGCTATTTAAGCCTTTTAGAGGAAGCCCCCGATATGACGGTATCTGACCGCACCAAAAATGTTCATATCGCTTTAGAGAAAGCATACCGGCTGGATAAAATGGTCAATGAATTTTTTGAAATCACGCGCTATCATTCAAAGCAAATCAAGCTATCAAAGCAAAATATCGACTTGTATTATATGCTGGTACAACTGCGTGATGAACTCCTGCCGACATTTACGGTGCAGAATAATTCCATTGAACTTGATTTTGATGAAAACACAACCATATATGCAGACCCCGAAAAGTTAGCCCGTGTATTCAGCAATATCTTGAAAAATGCAGTAACATATAGTTACCCCGACACAAAAATCATTGTTTCTGTTGAGAATACAGAAAAGCATATTGCTATTCTGTTTCAAAATCAAGGCGAAACCATTCCTGCCGAAAAGCTCTCGTCCTTATTTGATAAATTTTATCGCTTAGACGAAGCACGTATTTCTGATACAGGTGGGACAGGTTTAGGTCTTGCAATCGCAAAAGAAATCGTATTGCTACATGGCGGTACGATTGAGGTAAAAAGCGAAAATAAAACCATTACATTTTCTGTTATTCTGCCTGTATCTTAGGATTATCTTAGGAATTAAGCAACCTAATAGTCAAGTTCCAAACGCCCCTTTACGGTAAACTGTTTACTGTAAGGGGGCGTTTTTAATACCCTAAAATCTTAGGAAAGGACATAGAAGTTTATGAACGAAAGAAATGATAAACAGCACGAAAGGTATAGATGGGTGAGGAAAAGAAAAACAAACCGACCGATTATCCTTATCCTCACCTTTTCCATCATAATGATTGCAATCGCTATTTTGGGGAGCCTACTCCTTAAAGGCTCTGAAGAACACGTAATACTCAATCCCACGGATACACAACCGGGTCTAACGCTTGATGACGATATATCATCGGGAATTGAGGAAAACAGCAAGCCGCAATCCTCAACTGATGATACAGAATGGAATTTGACTTTAGTAAATAAATGGAACCCTATCCCCGACAATTATGAAATAAACCTTGTGGAAGTTCCCGGCGGTGAAAAAGTTGACGAACGTATTTATGAGCCGCTTATGGAAATGCTGGAAGCAGCAAAAGAAGGAAACTGGGATCAGCTTCCTATGGTAGTGTCCGGCTACCGCACACAGGAAAAGCAGCAGCAATTATACGATGAAAAAATTGCTGAATATAAGCAAGAGGGATATTCAAATGAAGAAGCTGTTGAACAGGCTGAACAATGGGTTGCTGTTCCCGGATATAGCGAACACCAGCTTGGTATTGCAGTAGACATCAACGGTGCTACTTATGACCTTTATTTTTGGCTTCAAGAAAACAGTTATAAATATGGCTTCATCTTCCGCTATCCCGGTGCTAAAACCGATATTACTGGTACAGCCGAGGAAGTATGGCATTACCGATATGTTGGAGTAGAAGCAGCAACCGAAATGTACGAACAGGGGCTTTGCTTAGAAGAATATCTTGATAGAGTAGAAAAGTAATCCTTAAACTGCCCGACAACGGCAAAAGAAAAAGCCGTTGTTTTTTGAGTCCAAACAAATCAATAACGATTTCTTAAAATTACGGCGGTATCTTGGAGGTACAAGTATGTTGATTGCCATTTCTCATAACCTACGGTCAAAAAAAGCCTTTGTGCCTATACGGGATTTTGCGCTTATGAGTATGAACACACAAGTCATATAGTTATCTCTTATAATTCCTGTTTCCAACGCCATGCGGTTTTATGCTGCATGGGCGTTTGTTGTTTTTCCCCCTGCTTGGGCAGAAAGGGGGTGAGAAAGATGATGAATACAGAGCAGTATCGGGAGCATATCGAGCGCACTTTCAACGCCTTTTGCAAGATTGTCCTTTACCATGCGGCGCTGGGCGCTTACAAGAAAATACGGAAAAAGCAGCAGTTTGAAGTGTCCCTTGACTATCTTCGGGAGTTTGATTTTGAGCCTGTTACTACAACAGACAAGTATTTTGTGAAATACGATGCGCCTACTGCTTTTACCGTTCGCGGAAAAACGGTCATTGTGGAAAGCGAGCAGTTGGCAGCCGCGCTTTTGCGTCTGCCAGAAAAGCGGCGGGAAGTGCTGTTTTTGCGGTACTACCTCGGTTACAGCGATACGGAAATCGGGAGGCTGTTTGGAGTTTGCAGAAGTACAGTCTTCCACAGGCGGAAAAGAGCATTGCGTTTGCTGCGAAAAGAAATGGAGGCGTTAGAGAATGAGCAATAAGAAGTACAATTTGCTACCCTATGAAACGATTGTAAAGGCAGCCGCAGGGGAGCCGGAAGCGGTGAACACCGTCATTCAAACCTATACCGGCTACATCAAATATCTGTCCTACTTTCAAGGGAGTATCAACGACGATATTCAAGATTACCTCAAAGCGTCCTTAATGGAAGCACTACCCAAGTTCCGCTTTGACAGATAATGAGTAGCAAAGGCAGAAAAAGCCGTCAAGGATAAACTTTGCGCTTCGCGTCCTTGGCGGCTTTTCCCGTCTTTGCTGTTGGATAATCAAGAGGGCGCAAACGGATAGATTGCTTGCGCCCTCAATCTATGATGATGTGTTACGCAATAGGGGGCGAGAAAGTCTTGCACAACGCGGCTTTGCAGACTTGAAAACACGATAATTGAGAGTTTATATTCCCACCCTCAAAAATGACAGTCTACTGCGTAACATTTTGCCATGCCAGCGTGGATATTTAGACGGGAAAAAGCCTTGATTTATGCGGCTTGCAAAGGGAAGAAACAGAGCAAGTAGTATCATATCCCTCGGAAGCGCAAAATGCCTTTCTATCGTTCCACGCAATACAGAAAAAGCGGGCAAGAAGTTTTTGTCCTCTTACCCGCTTTTCGTTGCAACCTGCTTGCCAGCCGTTAAGTTAGTTTGTTTTCAAACCTTCCTTATCAGTGGTTGCCAAAGAGTGCAGCGCCCTTTTTATATGAGCCGCTTATTGTTTGTAACAGAAAAAGGTCGTTTTTTCCTAGACGGCAAAAAGCTTTCGCGGAAGAATGGGAAGAGGCGCCGCCGTTATGCGGCGGCTATACGCTTAGGGCAAAACAGAGCCGGCGTGCCGGCTCTGTTTTACATTCTTCGGGAGTTTTTGGGAGGCGTTTTGACCGTCTCAGATGGATTTTATCAGTTCACATATTTTTTACAAAATACAGGTCAAAATAAATCGCTTGGTACCTTGCAATTTAAAATTTTATCCACTATAATATGCATAATGCATTCTGAAAGGGAGGAAGAAGCATGATGCCGGGAAGGATCACCGGGCCGATGCCGGAAAGGATCATTGAATATCTGGGGGCCTGCGGGCGCTTTCTGCACTATAAAATGGGCGAAAAGGCGGGACGAAGACGCATTTTCACCATTTTGAGCAAGGCAAAGGAGCTGCCTCAGCGGGAGCTGCAGGATATTCTGGGAATTTGCTCCGGCTCGCTCAGCGAAATCCTGGCGAAGATGGAGGCCGACGGCTTTTTGGAAAAGGCCAAGAGCAAAACCGACGGCAGGCAGCTGAATCTGCGGCTGACGGAAGCCGGCAAAAAGGAAGCTGTGGAGCAGGAAAAGGACTACCAGCGCAGAGTTCGGAGGATGGTAGCCTGCCTTTCCAGGGAAGAACAGGAGAGCCTCCTGAAAATGCTGACGGCCCTAGCGGAATGCTGGTGGGATTTGGATCAAAATAGGGAAGAACAGGGGGCCATAGTTTCCGGAGACAGCGGGAACGGAAAAAGAAGCAGCGAGTAATGTTTATCATTTTGGTATGCGGGTAAGCATTGCTCTCCTTTTATTCAAGATTGGAAAGAGGGAATGATATGACATGATAAGAGAGCTGGCAAAAAGTATCCGAGAATACAAAAAAGTATCGATCATGACGCCGATTTTGGTTTCCATGGAGGTGGTCATGGAGTGCTTGATTCCATTTATCATCGCCAACCTGGTCAATCAGATTAAGGCGGGCTGTGAGTTTCAGGTTATCGCCGTTTATGGCTGGTGCTGGTATTAATGGCGGGGATTTCTCTGCTGTTCGGCGCATGGGCGGGAAATACCTGCTCTACGGCCTCCTGCGGGCTGGCCAAAAATCTGAGAAAGGATATGTTTTATAATATTCAGAATTTCTCCTTTGAGAATATTGATAAATTTTCCGCGTCATCCCTAGTCACCAGGCTGACCACCGACGTTACCAATGTGCAGATGGCCTATATGATGATTATCCGCATCGCCATCCGCTGCCCGCTGATGCTGATTTTCGCCTTTATTATGGCCTTTGTCATGGGCGGTAAAATGGCGGCGATTTTTCTGTTCGTGGTGCCGGTGCTGGGCTTTGGCTTGTTCCTGGTGATCCGCAGGGTGATGCCGCTTTTCAGAAGGGTGTTCAAAAAATACGACGCCCTGAACAGCTCGATCCAAGAGAATGTCAAGGGCATCCGTGTGGTAAAGTCTTTTGTGCGGGAGGATTATGAAAAGGAAAAATTCGACCGTGCGGCGGAGGATGTGTGCAGCGATTTTACCCGCGCCGAGCGGATTCTGGCCATCAATAACCCGCTGATGCAGTTCTGTGTTTACGCGGTAATGGTGTTTGTGCTGTCCTTTGGCTCGTATACCGTCATCACCTCACGGGGGATTGATCTGGATGTGGGACAGCTTTCCGCCCTTTTGACCTACAGCTTTATGATCCTGATGAGCCTGATGATGATTTCCATGGTGTTCGTAATGATCACCATGGCGGAGGAATCGGGAAAAAGAATCGCGGAGGTGCTGACCGAGGGCAGTACTCTTCATAACCCGGAAAACCCCGTTTATGACGTAAAGGACGGTTCTGTGGATTTCGATCAGGTCAGCTTCAAATATTCCCAAGCCGCTGAGCGGATGGCCCTTGCCGATATCGACTTGCATATCAGGTCCGGTGAAACCATCGGCATCATTGGAGGCACCGGCTCATCCAAGTCCTCCCTGGTGCAGCTGATCTCCCGGCTGTACGACGCCACCGAGGGCCGGTTCGTGTGGGAGGCGTGGATGTGAAGGATTACGACCTGGAGACTCTGAGAAATCAGGTGGCCATGGTGCTGCAAAAGAACGTGCTGTTCTCCGGTACCATTAAGGAAAACCTCCGGTGGGGCAGGCGAAAGCGCAACCGACGAGGAGCTGGGTTCACGCCTGTAAGCTTGCCCAGGCGGATGAATTTGTCTCTCAGTTCCCGGACGGATACGACACCTATATCGAACAGGGAGGCACCAATGTGTCCGGCGGGCAGAAGCAGCGCCTCTGTATTGCCCGGGCTCTGCTGAAGAAGCCGAAAATTTTGATTTTGGATGACTCCACCAGCGCGGTGGATACCAAAACAGACGCCCTGATCCGCAAGGCTATGCGGGAATTTATTCCGGAAACCACGAAAATCATTATTGCCCAGCGCACCGCCTCGGTGGAGGACGCGGACCGGATCATCGTCATGGAGGGCGGCAGGATCAACGGTATCGGCACTCATCGGGAGCTGATGGAAAATAATGAAATTTACCGGGAAATTTATACCTCTCAGAATAAGGCAGGTGATCAAGATGCGTAAGCAGGAAAAATCTCAGGGTACCGTAAAGCGTCTGATCAAAACCTTGTTTGGCTTTTATCCTAGAATGCTTCCTGTGACCCTTGTGTGTATTGTATTCAGCGCGTTGATTTCTTCTATCCCCGCTATTTTTATGCAGAATGTCATCGCCCTGATTGAAACCAGCTGGCAAAGCGGCGATTGGAATGCCGTAGGCGGACAGATTCTCTCTTTGGTGGGGATTTTAGCTGCGTTTTATGTGATTGCCCTGGCATCGACACTGTGTTCACCCAGCTGATGGCGATCATTACCCAGGGAGCCCTGAAAAAGCTTAGAGAGAAAATGTTCAATACCATGCAGGGGCTGCCCATCAAATACTTTGATCAAAACAACCATGGCGATATTATGAGCCACTACACCAACGATATCGATACCTTGCGTCAAATGATCTCTCAAAGCTTTCCCCAGCTGCTGACCACGGTGATTACCTCTCTGACCGTGTTCTGCATTATGATCTACTACAGCGTATGGCTGGCTTTGGTGGTGGTAGCCGGCGTGGCGGTCATGCTGCTGATTACCAAGAAAATCGGCGGAAGCTCGGCCCGGCACTTTATCCGGCAGCAGCAGGCTCTGGGTAAGGAAGAGGCTTTATCGAGGAAATGATCAACGGCCAAAAGGTGGTCAAGGTTTTCTGTCATGAAGAGGAGAGCAAGGCGGATTTCGACAAAATTAACGATTTGCTGTTTACGGAGTCGGAAACAGCAAATAAATACGCCAATACGCTGGGCCCGATTTTGAACAATATCGGCAATGTGCTGTATGTAGTGGTAGCCTTGGCCGGAGGTCTTCTGCTTCTTTCGGGGGTGCCGAATCTGAGTATTTCTGGCCTGTCTCTGAGCATCAGCGTGGTGGTGCCCTTCTTGAATATGACCAAGCAGTTTTCCGGCGGAATCGGCCAGGTTCCCATCAGATCAACGCGGTGGTTATGGGGATCGCCGGCGCGGAGCGGATTTTCGCTTTGCTGGACCAGCAGCCGGAAGCCGACAGCGGCTATGTGACCCTGGCCAGGTAAAGGAAGAAAACGGAATGCTGGTGGAAACCAAGGAGCGAACCCATATGTGGGCCTGGAAGCATCCCCACCAGGCGGATGGAACCGTCACCTATACCCGTCTGACCGGCGATGTACGGATGATGGATGTAGACTTTGGCTATGAGAAAAATAAGATCGTACTCCATAATATCACCCTTTACGCCGAGCCCGGACAAAAGGTGGCGTTTGTAGGCGCCACCGGTGCGGGAAAAACAACCATTACGAACCTGCTGAACCGTTTTTATGATATCGCTGACGGTAAGATCCGATATGACGGGATCAACATTAATAAGATCAAAAAATCCGATCTGCGCCGGGCCATCGGCATTGTCCTTCAAGACACCAATCTGTTTACCGGCACGGTGCTGGACAACATCCGTTACGGCCGTCTGGATGCTTCGGATGAGGATTGTATCTCGGCCGCCGAACGGGTGGGCGCGGATGATTTTATATCTAGGCTGCCTGAGGGCTACCATACCCTGCTGACCGGAAACGGGGCAAATTTGTCTCAGGGCCAGAGGCAGCTGCTGGCGATCGCCCGGGCTGCGTGGCGGATCCGCCGGTAATGATTCTCGACGAGGCCACCTCCTCGATCGATACCCGCACGGAAGCCATCGTACAGCGCGGCATGGACGCTCTGATGAAAGGGCGTACGGTGTTTGTTATCGCTCACCGGCTGTCCACGGTGAAAAATTCCGACGTGATCATGGTTCTGGAACACGGCCGGATCATTGAGCGGGGAACCCACGAAAAGCTGCTCGAGGAAAAAGGAAAGTATTATCAGCTTTACACCGGAGCCTTCGAATTAGAATAAGTCTCCTGAACCGGCAGCACGCCGGCCGTCAATCGGAGGCTGGCAGAGAAATGGAAAACGCTTGCCGGGAGGAGCGGCGGCTGTCCGCCGGACAGCACTCCCTTCCGGCAAGGCGTTTTTGCAACGGGCTCCTGTGCGGATCAGGCTTTCGGCAGAGCCGGGAAGAATAAAAAATACCGGATTTTAAGTTGGGCGGACCACAAGCTTTCGTCAAGCGGTTGGCCTCCGGGAGGTTCTGATAAAATGGCCGCCGCTGCATCCTGCTCCGAAGAATACAGCGGCGCGGGTGGTTCCTTGGTTCAGCCCGATAAAAAGGTTTGCCGGAAATCGGGCGGTTTCGCCCCGGAATAGGAGAGACAATATGCGGAAAAGAGAAATGACCGTTCAAAATTGGTTTCAGCTGTGGCTCACAGGAAAAGGCCCTGAGCTTTCCCGGATTTTTTCCGAGAACGCGGTTTATATAGAAAGCTGGGGGCCGGAATATCATGGCGTAAAGGCCATTGAGCATTGGTTCGCGGAGTGGAATACCCGGGGACGGGTGCTGGCTTGGGATATTAAGCAGTTTATCCACCAGGGGGATCAAACGGTGGTGGAATGGTATTTTCAATGCGAAATGAACGGACAGGGCGTTCAGGCCTTCGACGGGCTTTCCCTGATCCGCTGGTCGGAAGATGGCAGAATCACGTTTTTAAAGGAGTTTGGCTGCAACCTTGACCGGTACGATCCGTACGCCTGGGGTGCGGGCCCTAGATTCAAGGAGGAAGCGGCCCGGTGGTTTTAGGCGAAGGCCTTTTCCCGCTTTTCTCTTGCGGAAATTCATGCTATAATAGCTTTATTAACGGTATATGCGGAGGAAAAGCGGAATGACAGCGCACGGGAGCTTGCTTTTCCTCCTCCCGTGCATTTTGGCGCTGCGGCGCTTCGAATAAAGCAAAAGAAGAAAAGAGGAATCCCCGATGGAATGGACGGAGATCATTATGAAGGTGCCGTCTGCCCAGCTGGAGCAGGCGGCGGATATGGCCCAAATGGCGGTGGACGGCGGTATTTACGTGAGGATTATTCTCATTTGGAGGAGGAAGCCAGGGAGATTGCCCATATTGATTTAATCGACGAGGAGCTGCTGGCAAAGGACCGGGAACACGGACTGGTGCACCTTTACATCAGCCCGGAGGAGAACCCGAAAGAGGCGCTGGCTTTCCTCCGGGAGCGGTGCGCCGGCGAGGGCATTGACTGCGAATTTTCCGTGGAAAGCTGTGCGGAAGAGGACTGGATCAATAACTGGAAGCAGTATTTTCATCCGATCCTGTGGGGGAAAGCTTTTGATCCGCCCCACCTGGGAGGAAGCCTACGATCCTCAGGGCAGGACGGTGCTGCATCTGGAGCCAGGTTTGGCTTTCGGCACCGGTACGCATGAAACCACCCGGCTTTGCCTAGAGCTTTTGGAAAAATATCTAAAGCCTGGCATGAGTCTGCTGGATGTGGGCTGCGGCAGCGGCATCCTGTCGGTGGCGGGGCTGCTGCTGGGCGCGGAAAAGGCGGTCGGGGTGGATATTGATGCCTTGGCGGTGAAAACCGCCGGGGAAAACGCTCAGACCAACGGCGTGGAGGAAAAATTCCAGGGGATCTGCGGCAATCTGACGGATCAGGTGGCTGGAAAATACGAGTTGGTGGTGGCCAATATCGTGGCGGATATTATTATCCTGTTGACCAAGGATATCACGCGATACTTGAATCCGGACAGTATTTATCTGATGAGCGGTATTATCGATACCCGTGTGCAGGAGGTGCGCGATGCCTGGAGCCTCGGTTTACGATCCTTGAGGAGCGTCAGGAAAAGGGCTGGTTCGCGTTAGCGGCAAAACAAAAGAGCTGACAAGATGCGTGCGGTCATATTTTTGTTAGATGAATCTCTGCCCGCACAGGTGCTGAGCTTACGCGGAAGCCTGGAGCTGGTTTATTTCTGCTTTATGCTTTTTATTTGCCTCTGGTGTGAAAAGCAGGCAGGGGCGGAGAAAACAAAACGATCATCAAAAAAAGCCATAGGATGTAAAACCATCCTATGGCTTTTCCGTTATAGGTTATAGAACGCTTAAGTGAAGCGGCGTCTCCCAGAGGAACCGAAAATCGTGACATTTTCTTTCCGTGTAAGGAGCGCCGGATCCTTTTCGGCTCTTTGTCAGCCGGATTTCCCGCGGCGCCTTTTCAGTGGGCTGAAGCCGGAGCGTAAGGATAGAACGCACAAACGCGCGGCGCCATAAACCGAAGAAGCGAAATCCTGGCTTTTGCCGAGCCTGGATACCGTCAAAGGTCTTTGAAAACCCAAGCGCCAGAGACGCCTGCCGCCGTTTAAGCGGAAATTACGCGGATACGGATAATTCCCTCAGAATCTACCAGGGATTCTAAAGCATCCTGGCCGACCTGGCCGGCGCAGTCCAGAACCGTGTACGCAACATCCTTGCGGGACTTGCTCTGCATGTTCTCAATATTCACGCCCTTGTCGGAGAGCAGCTTGGTCACCTGGCTGAGCATAGAGGGGATGTTCTTGTGGAACACGCACACTCTGGAGCAGCCGGCCGCTCTGGGAGAGGACAGGGCCGGGAAGTTAACGGAATTGATGATGTTGCCGTCGGACAGATATGCCATCAGCTCGTCGGCTGCATCCTGGCGCAGTTGTCCTCGGATTCGGGAGTAGAGGCGCCAGATGGGGGATCGCGATGATGCCGTCGATGCCCAGCAGGTCGTCGGAGGGGAAGTCGGTGACGTAGGCCGCAATCTTGCCGGCTTCAATCGCGGCGACTACGTCGGCGGAATTGACCAAGCCGCCTCTGGCGAAGTTCAGAATCCGCACGCCGTCTTTCATCTTAGCGATGGAATCCTTGTTAATCATATTTTTGGTATCCGGAGTCTGGGGAACATGGACGGTGATATAATCGCAGGTTTCAAAAATATCGTCCAGGGTCAGGCTGTGCTTGACCGCTCTGGAAAGGCCCCAGGCGGAATCCACAGAGATATAAGGATCGTAGCCGTGAACCTCCATGCCCAGCTTCTGGCGGCGTTGGCCACCAGGATGCCGATGGCGCCCAGGCCGATAACGCCCAGCTTCTTTCCCTTGATCTCAGGGCCGACAAAAGCGCTCTTGCCCTTTTCCACGGCCTTGCCGACCGCATCCCCCTGGCCCTTCAGGCCTGAGCCCAGGCCATACCCTGGGTGACCTTACGGGAGGAGATCAGCAGCCCCGCCAAAACCAGCTCCTTGACCGCGTTGGCATTGGCGCCGGGAGTGTTGAAAACCACAATGCCCTTTTCCGTGCACTGATCCACCGGAATATTGTTGACGCCCGCGCCCGCCTGGCAATGGCCAGCAGGCTTTGAGGCATCTCCATCTCATGCATGGCGCCGAACGCACCATGATGCCCTGGGGATTTTCAACCGCGTCGCCGTACTGATACTCGTCGGTAAAACGCTCCAGGCCGGTTTTGGAAATTTTATTCAAGGTTAAAATATCATACATAGTATTCTGCTCCCTTTCTGAAAGGAAATGGGAAGCGGCGGATCACCGGCTTCCCTTTCTTGGTTTCTGTTGGCTTATGGGTTTCCGCTTACAGGTTGGCGGCCTCAAATTCTTCATGAAGGCTACCAGCTTTTCCACCCCCTCGATGGGCATGGCGTTATAGACAGAGGCTCTCATGCCGCCGACGCTTCTGTGGCCCTTGATGTTGACAAAGTCGTGTGCGGCGGCTTCCTTGACAAACTTGGCGTCCAGCTCCTCGCTGCCGGTGACAAAGGGGATATTCATCAGAGAGCGGTCTTCCGGCACCACGGTGCCCTTGAACAGCTTGGAGCTGTCCAGGAAGTCGTAAAGGATCTTGGCCTTCTTCTCATTGAGCTCCTTCATCTTTTCCAGCCCGCCGATGTCGTTTTTGATCCAATCCAGCACCAGCTTGCAGATATAAATCGCGTAGCAGGGCGGGGTGTTGAACATGGAATCGTTGTCGGCGTGGGTCTGGTAGTTGAACATGGTGGGGGTGAAGTCCTTGGCGTGGCCGATCAGATCCTCACGGATGATTACCACTGTTAAGCCGGCGGGGCCCATGTTTTTCTGAGCGCCGGCATACAGCAGGCCGAACCTGCTGACATCAATGGGCTCAGACAAAATGCAGGAGGAAATATCAGCGACCAGGGGAACGTTCCCAGTTTCCGGCAGAGTGTTCCACTTGGTGCCGTAAATGGTGTTGTTCAGGCAGATGTGGAAGTAATCCGCATCCTTGGTAAAAGTGGAGGGGTCCAGCTTGGGGATGTAAGAGAAGGTCTTATCCTTGGAAGAGGCTACCACGTTGGCCTCGCCGTAACGGGCGGCCTCCTTGTAAGCCTTGGTGGCCCACTGGCCGGTGAGAACGAAATCAGCCTTGCCGGAGCCGGTCATCAGGTTCAGGGGAACCATGGCGAACTGGGAGGAAGCGCCGCCCTGTAAGAAGAGCACTTTATAGTTATCCGGGATGTTCATTACCTCGCGGAGAAGGCTTTCCGTTTCCTTAATAATACCGTCATAGACCTTGGAACGGTGGGACATTTCCATAACGGACTGCCCGCTGCCGTGATAATCCAGCATTTCGTCAGCGGCGGTCCGCAGAACTTTTTCCGGCAGCATGGAAGGGCCGGCAGAAAAATTATAAACCCGTTTCATTTCATGACCTCCAAAATGTAGTAGTAATTAACTTTTATTATAAAACGTTATGATGGGATAGTCAATTGACATTTTTAAGACAATCTCGCTTTTTTACGCCAAGGAAGCACATTTTTTCTGTTTTTTCTGAAAAACAGACTGTTTTTGTATGCCCTGGGAGGACAGTAAAATTGGAAAAATTTATTTTCATAGGATTCCACAAAAATTATAGTGAAAGGTTCCGAAAGTTATGGTATAATAACGCTGTTGGTAAGGACAGAGGGGAAATGAAAGGCCCTCTGTTAACTAGAGCAAAAATATGGGGGAAAAGAAAATGACAATCAGAGATATTATCAGCCTGCTGGACGCGGAGATCATTTCGGCCGCCGACCTGGACCTTGAGGTAAAAACCGCCTGCGGCAGCGACATGATGAGCGATGTTTTGGCGTTTGTGAAAGACCAGTCTGTCCTTCTTACTGGATTACTGAACCCTCAGGTAGTGCGCACCGCGGAAATGATGGATATGCGGTGCATCGTGTTTGTCCGGGGAAAGCAGCCGGACGACAGCATTGTGGAGCTGGCGAAAAAGATGGACATTACCCTGCTGAAAACAAGGTACCGCCTTTTCACGGCCTGCGGAAAGCTGTATGAAAACGGCCTTAGGGGAGGCTGCGAGTAAAGATGAGCAAAATGCATTTCCATTACATAGTGCCCGGAGACGACTTTACCCGGGCGGGAGAGGCCTCCAGCAGCGTGAAGAAAAAGCTGAAGCAGCTGGGCTATGATCCCGACGCTACCCGGCGGGTAGCCATCGCCATGTATGAGGGCGAGATTAACATGGTGATTCACGCCGGCGGCGGAGAGATTGACGTAGACGTGTCCCCGGCTCAGGTAGACGTGGTTATGGCTGACCAGGGGCCGGGTATCGCCGATGTGGAAAAGGCCATGCAGGAGGGCTACTCCACCGCGCCGGATAACGTCAGATCCTTAGGGTTCGGGGCCGGAATGGGGCTGCCGAACATAAAAAAATATTCCGACGATATGCGGATCGATACGGAGCTGGGAAAAGGCACCACCATGTACTTTTCCGTTTTTCCGAAAAACTGACCCAGGGCGGACTGGTGCCGCCGGCCCTTTCAAGAGGACGGTTGATGATAATCTTACGATAACTTAGCATGTCCCGAACGGGGGCACGCCTTAGGAGGGAGACGATTTCCTGTGGACCGGTTTTTTCATTCCGTGACCCTGGATAAGGATAAATGCTTAGGCTGCACCAACTGCATTAAGCGTTGTCCCACCGAGGCCATCCGGGTGAGAGAGGGAAAGGCCCAGATCATATCCGAGCGGTGCATCGACTGCGGCGAATGTATCCGGGTATGTCCTCATCATGCGAAAAAGGCGAGGTATGACCACCTTTCTGTTTTGGAGGGGTGGAAATATAAAATTGCCATTCCGGCGCCGGCGCTGTTCGGCCAGTTCAATAATTTAGACGATATCGACATCGTGCTCACCGGGCTGAAGCAGATGGGCTTTGACGATGTTTACGAGGTTTCCAGAGGAGCCGAGCTGGTCTCCGACGCCACCAGAAAGCTGATGGCGGACGGCAGGCTTCCTAAGCCTGTGATCAGCTCCGCGTGCCCGGCGGTGGTCCGGCTGATCCGGGTCCGTTTTCCGGATCTGTGCGACCATGTGCTGAATCTGAACGCGCCCATGGAGGTTTCCGCCATGATGGCAAAGCGGGCGGCCAGCGAGAGAACGGGCATCCCGGTAGAGGAAATCGGGGCCTTCTTCATCACCCCGTGCCCGGCCAAGGTGACGGATATTAAAATGCCCATCGGCACCGAGGGCTCCTGGTGCGACGGCGCCATCGCCATCAGCGAGGTATTCCCTCTGCTGTCTCACCGGATGGATAAGCTGGAAACAGTGGAGCCATCGGCCAGTCGGGACTGATCGGCGTCAGCTGGGCCGGCAGCGGCGGAGAGTCCGCGGCGCTGCTCAATGAAAAATACCTGGCGGCGGATGGCATCGAGAACGTGATACGGGTTCTGGAGGAGCTGGAGGACGAGCGGATTCGGGAGCTGGACTTTGTGGAGCTGAACGCCTGCAGCGGCGGATGCGTCGGCGGCGTGCTGTGTGTGGAGAACGGCTATGTGGCTAAAGCCAGGCTTCAGCGCCTGAGAAAATATCTGCCGGTTTCCCAGAACCATTTGGACGGCGGCGTGCCCCGGGATATGGAGTGGACCGAGCCTCTGGAATTCGCCCCGGTTCTGAAGCTTTCTCAAAATCTGGAGGAAGCCATGCAGATGATGGAGGAGATCGACGTGATCTGCGAGGCCTGCCCGGACTGGACTGCGGCTCCTGCGGCGCGCCCAGCTGCCGGGCCTTAGCCGAGGATGTGGTGAAGGGTGTGGCCCGCACCAGCGACTGTGTATTCGTTATGCGGGAACAGGTGAAAAATGTGGCGGATACCCTGTCTTCCATCGGCGGCTATGTTCCAGCTATCTGGACTCCAAGGAGAAGCAAGGGAATTAAAGGCGTGCCCGGCGGCATATGCTGGTAGGGGACGGGAGCGCCCAGAACCGGATCGGGCGCGGGAAAGCACAGGGGCCCGGTTCAAACAGCTGATGGAAGGAAAGAACAAAGATAATCCAGATCGCCTGCGGAAAGGATTTCCCCAAAGCATTAAGAGGGCTTTCATGATCATGTTTCTTATGGATAGAAGCCAGGACAGGCGGGAAATTGCAATCTTAGCTTCATGCTGGTAAAAAAACAAGGCTTTTATTTGTCCGGCTGAAGCGTTCCTGAACAGGCGGCAATACAAAACAGCTAACCGAAGAACAGCTTCCCGTGGGAAACGCTCTCAAGGAAAAAGAGTTCTCAAAAGCGGTTATCTGTAAAATTGAAGCAATTGGATGTGAGAATATGACAGTACAGCAGCTCAAGGAAGCCCTTTCCTGAAGCTTTTGGCGGGGGAGGAGGGGCTTTCCCAGGAGGTCTCCGGATGCTATATCGGCGATTTGCTGAGCTGGGTGATGGGCAGGGCCAAGGCCGGCGACGCCTGGCTGACGGTGATGGGCAACATCAGCGCCCTGGCGGTGGCGTCCCTGGCGGATACCGCCTGCATTATCCTGACGGAAAACGCCTGGCTGGACGAGGACGCTAAGCGGAAGGCGGACCAGCAGGGGATCTGCGTGCTTGGCGCGGAGGAAAACAGCTACCGCCTGGCTTTGCAGATCGGCCGGCTTTTATCATGAGGGTTTATTACGATCTCCACATCCATTCCTGCCTATCCCCCTGTGGGGACAACGACATGACCCCCAATAATATTGTGAACATGTCCCTGCTGAACGGCATGGACATGATCGCCCTCACTGACCACAATAGCTGCAAAAACTGCCGGGCGGCGGTGAGGGCCGGTGAGGAGGCTGGCGTGACAGTGGTGCCTGGCATGGAGCTTACCACCAGCGAGGAAGCCCATGTGGTATGCCTGTTCCCCACCGTGGAGCAGGCCGAGGCCTTTGGGGATTATGTGGAGTCCCGTTCCCCGGAGATTCGGAACCGGCCGGAAATTTTTGGGGATCAGCTTATTATGGATTGGCAGGATGAGGTGGTGGGCAGGGTTTCCCGGCTTCTCATCAACGCAAGCAGCATCAGCGTGGGAGAGCTGCCCGGGCTGATGGCGGAATTCGGCGGGGCGGCGTTTCCAGCTCACATTGATCACGATTCCTACAGCGTGATCTCCTCCCTGGGCGCTATTCCGGCGGAGGCGGAGTTCCACGCCGCGGAGATCTCCGGCAAGGGAGACAAGGAGCTTCTGCTCAAGCGGTACCCGGAGCTTCAGGATATGATCCTTTTGCTGGATTCCGACGCCATTATCTAGATTGGCTGAAGGAACGAAGGCCCTGGCTGGACCTGCCGGAAAAAACGGCCCGGTGCTTAGTGGATGCCTGAACGGAAAAATTCAGGTGAAATGGGAAAGATAGGAAGCGGCTTGGCTCGGATTTTGATGATGTTGAAAAACTTTTGTCGAGTTTTCACAAAAAATAAAAATCAGTTGAATTCAAGAAGTGAGTTCGCTGAGTGTTCTGATTTTGGAAAAAATCGTCATTGGTGCATTTCGCCAAAACCTTCCCCCTATTTTCTCTGGGAACTTTGTAGGATCGTATAGATTTTAGGGAAAGAATCCGATATAATCATATTTTGTAGGCAACCGCAGCAGTTGGTTTTGTATGCGTTTAGTTGTTATATTTTTAACAGGTTGCGTTCAAAGACAATAAGGAGGAAATCAAATGCAAAAGCGTATCAGCAATATCCCGTTCAGCGGGACGAAAGAGCAGGAGGCTCAGCTTTTTGAGATTATCGAGAAGCATAAAAACGAGCCGGGCGCCATCATGCCTGTTCTGCAGGAAGCCCAAAACGTTTACGGCTATCTGCATTGAAGTGCAGCAGATGGTAGCCGACGGTTTAGGGGTTCCCCTTTCCGAGGTGTTCGGCGTGGCCACCTTCTATTCCCAGTTTTCTCTGACTCCCAAGGGTAAGTATAATATTTCCGTCTGCCTGGCACCGCCTGCTATGTTAAGGGCTCCGGCAAGATTTTGGAGGAGCTTTCCAAGGAATTGGGCATCGAAGCGGAGGAGTGCACTGAGGACGGCAAGTTCTCTCTGACAGCCTGCCGCTGCATCGGCGCCTGCGGACTGGCTCCGGTTATCACCATTAACGACGATGTTTACGGCCGCCTGGTTCCCGAGGACGTCAAGGGCATTTTGGCAAAGTACGAATAAAGCCATGCGGGAGCTGTCGCTGAATGTAATGGATATCGCCCAGAACTCCCTGTCGGCAGGGGCTTCCCTGACGCAGATCGTTGTGGAGGAAAGCAGCGCGGAGGACACCCTGACGCTGAAGATCATCGACAACGGCAGGGGAATGACCGCCGAGCAGGCGGCTCGCGTGACGGATCCGTTTTTCACAACCCGCACCACCCGAAAGGTGGGGCTGGGAGTGCCGCTTTTTAAAATGGCGGCGGAGCAGACCGGCGGAAGCTTTTCCATCGAGTCTGAGCCGGGGAAGGGCACCACGGTGACCGCGGTGTTTAAGCCTTCCCACATTGACATGACTCCTTTGGGGGATATTAATTCCACGGTGGGGCTTTTGATCTATTCCAATCCGGACCGGGATTTTATTTTCCGCCGGGAACGGGATGGAAGGAGCTTCGCTTTGGACACCAGGGAGCTGCGAGAGATTTTGGGGGAAGAGGTAAAGCTTTCGGCCCCTGAGGTCAGCGAATGGATACAGGGTTATCTAAAGGAACAAACCGATATGATCTTTGGAGGTGCACAAGAAGATGAAAACATTAGCTGAATTGCAGGCGATTCGAGATAAGGCCCGCGCCAGATTGGAATCCGGGAGGAGGATAAGGACGCCGTCCGTGTGCTGGTCGGCATGGCTACCTGCGGAATCGCCGCCGGAGCCCGTCCGGTATTGAACGCTTTTGTGGAAGAGGTTGCCAAGCGCAACATGACGGAAAAGGTTGCCGTCACCCAGACCGGCTGCATCGGCATCTGCCAGTATGAGCCCGTGGTGGAGGTGCTGGTTCCCGGACAGGAAAAGGTCACCTATGTGAAAATGACCCCGGAAAAGGCTGTCCGTGTGGTTAACGACCACCTGGTCAACGGCAATGTGGTCACGGAATTTACCATCGGTGCCAATTCATAAGAAGGAGGAAAACCAAATATGTATCGTTCCCACGTATTGATTTGCGGCGGTACCGGCTGTACCTCCTCAAACAGTGAAAAAATCATTGAGAAGATGAAAGAAGAAATCAAGGCCAGGGGCTTGGAAAACGAAGTCAACGTGGTCCGCACCGGCTGCTTCGGCCTGTGCGCCCTGGGCCCGATTATGATCGTATATCCGGAGGGTGCCTTCTACAGCATGGTGAAGGTAGAGGACGTTCCGGAGATCGTGGAAGAGCATCTGCTGAAGGGAAGAATCGTCAAGCGCCTGCTGTATCAGGAGACCGTGCAGAAGGATGACACCATCAAATCCCTGAACGAGACGGCCTTCTACGCGAAGCAGAGAAGAATCGCCCTGCGGAACTGCGGCGTCATCAACCCGGAGAACATCGACGAGTACATAGCCCAGGACGCTACGCCGCGCTGGGCAAGGTTCTGACCGAGATGACTCCCGAGCAGGTCATCCAGGTGATCAAGGATTCCGCCTCCGCGGCCGCGGAGGCGCCGGCTTCCCCACCGGTGTGAAGTGGAGCCTGGCCGCCGGCAACAAGGCCCGGACCAGAAATAGTGTCGCTGACAACGCCGACGAAGGTGAATCCGGGCCGCGTTACGATGGACC
>ENA-OQLB01000179-OQLB01000179.1-human-gut-metagenome-genome-assembly--contig:-NODE-179-length-37500-cov-8.087336_pt1 | contig 37500 bp, 56 predicted proteins | sample MGYA00242656_ERZ504813 | MGnify/ENA primary metagenome ERZ504813 (study PRJEB26092, sample SAMD00036388) | human gut metagenome | host: Homo sapiens | study: EMG produced TPA metagenomics assembly of... | reverse complement strand
AAGAATTTGAGTATCATGATCCACCAGCACGACCGAGTTGCCGTCGGCAATCAGGTCGTGCATCACTCCGGTCAACCCGACAATATTGGAAGGGTGCAGGCCAATAGAAGGCTCGTCCAGCACATATAAAACGCCGGTTGTACGGTTGCGCACCGCCCGGGCGAGCTGCATTCGCTGCCGCTCTCCGGTGGAGAGCGTAGAGGCCGCCCGATCCAGCTGAGATAGCCGAGGCCCAGATCCATCAGCCGTTTGGCAACTGTCTGGAAAGACTCACTAATACTGTTTGCCATGGGACGCATTTCTTCTGGCAGGGATTCCGGCACACCCGCCACCCATTTCACCAATTCCGAGAGAGAAAGCCTACAGGCCTCGTCCAGGGAAATCCCGCGCAGCTTCGGTTCCCTTGCAGCCACCGATAGGCGGGTGCCTCCACAATCCGGACAGATGTCTTCCTTTAAAAATTTCTCTACCCGTTTCATCCCTTTTTCATCTTTGACCTTGGATAATGCGTTTTCCACAGTATAAACCGCATTGTAATAGGTAAAATCCAGCTCTCCCGCCTGATTGGAATTTTTCGCCTTATATAGGATATGCTTTTTCTCGGCCGGACCGTCAAAAACGATCTTCCGTTCCTGTTCCGTTAACTCACGAAACGGTACGTCAGTTCGAACCCCCATCTCCCGGCAGACGTCAACCATCAGCGACCACATCAGGGAATTCCACGGAGCGACCGCCCCTTGTTCAATGGTGAGGGATTCATCCGGCACCAAGGTCGTCCGGTCAACGGTGCGCACAATCCCTGTGCCGCCGCAGGTTCGGCAGGCTCCCTGGCTGTTAAAAGCAAGCTCTTCCGCCGACGGAGCGTAAAAATGAACGCCGCATTCTGAACAAACCAGTTCCTGCCCGGCTGCAACCGCAAGGGTAGGGCTTTGGTAATGTCCTTTCGGGCACCGGTGATTTGCAAGGCGGGAAAACATCAGCCGGAGACTGTTCAAAAGCTCAGTTCCTGTGCCGAAGGTACTGCGGATGCCCGGGACACCCGGCCGCTGGTGCAGTGCCAGAGATGCCGGGACATACAGCACTTCCTCTACCTGTGCCTTTGCGGCTTGCGTCATCCGCCGTCTCGTATAGGTGGAAAGCGCCTCCAAATACCGCCGGGAGCCCTCCGCGTACAAGACGCCCAGTGCAAGCGACGATTTTCCAGAGCCGGACACCCCGGCGATCCCCACGATTTTATGGAGGGGGATGTTCACGTCGATATTCTTCAGATTGTGGACTTTCGCTCCCCGAACTTTGATGGCATTGATCATGTATGTCTCCCCTGTTCTGCACGGAGTGCAGCGGACGCATCCGCTGTTCTCCGGCGGTATTCTTTTGCCGGCTGCCGGGAGTTCAGGCGTTGCCCAATAGGCTTCCGCTTCGGCCAGACTGATTTTTCTTTCTTCCGCAACGCGCCGGAGATCCTCGTATTCATATTTTTCCCGCTTTACGCCGTAACCGGCCGACACCTTCCATCGGACTGTCCTGTAAGTCGTATCCAGGGTTTCCGTCCGGCGGTCGAGTACATAGCGGCGGAATGTATTCTCTCGCACGTCGATGGTAGTGGTACCCGTGCGCATGTTCCTACTGTGGGACATGCGCACGTGCAGGACAGCCGCCGCTTCCTTCTTTCGCATCTACGTCCAGTTCTGCTGCCGGAAAATGTTACGGCCACAGATGGACAGCGCGCAAAGAAATTTGGTAATGTCATGGTTTCTCCATCAATCAGCGAAATGGCCAAAAGCGCGAATGCACCCTGCATCCACGCCTTGCCTGCATCTTCATTTCCCGAAATAGCCGGCGATCTCCCGCATCCGGCCGGACTGCGCCACTTGGAAGGGGCATCTTCTGTCACAATGCCCGCAGCCGATGCAGTCGGAGGCGTGTTTCGGGAGCTTCTCATAGTGATCCGCCGCCATGCTGTCCCCGATTTTGGTCAAATCGTAATATTTGTTGATAAGCCCGATATTCAGACCCGCCGGGCAGGGCCGGCAGTGGTTGCAGTATACGCAGGTTCCAAAAGCGTCCTTTGGCGTAAAGGCGCCGATTGCGGAATAATCCCGTTCCTCCTCCGATGCGGCCAGAACGCCCAGTGCGTCCTTCACATCCTGGAGGCCGCGGATGCCGGGCAAAACGGTCAGTACGCCCGGCTTATCCAGCGCATACTGGATGCACTGGCAGGCGGTTAAAGCGTGCCCAAAGGGAGAGGTTTCGGCATCCAGCAGCTGCCGCCGGAATAGGGCTTCATGACCGAAATACCCATCCCTTCCGCTTCGCAGCGGCGGTATAGGGTCATCCGCTCGCCGGCGCTGCCGTTGGCAAATTCGCCCTGCTGGTAATCGTAGGCGGGTTGATGGAAAACATCAGCTGTTCCACCAGCCCAGTGTCCAAAACGATATTTGCCAGTTCCGGCGTGTGGGTGCTCAGGCCGATATGCCGCACCACACCAGCCTTTTTCATCTCCAGCAGATAGCCCAATACGCCGTTTTGCCGGTACTGCTCCCAGTCGCCGGCCGTGTCCAGGCAATGGATCATGCCGAAATCGATATAGTCGGTTTTCAGCTCCTTCAGCTGCCAGTCCACTTGGCGCTTAACCGTGTCGAGATCGGTGGTCCAGCCGTATTCACCGGTTTCGTAGTTGGCCCCGAAATGGATCTGATAGAGCATCTCGCCGCGTATCGAACCAAACGCTTTTCCTGCGTAGGAATGTCTTTGCGCCGGCTGTGGCAAAATCCGCATAGTTGATCCCCTGTTCATAGGCGTAGGTAAGAGCGGTAACCGCTTCCTTTTCCGGCGCTTCAAAGATTGGGCCGGTGCCAATGCCGATCACGCTGATTTTATCGCCGGTCTTCGGGTGTATTCTGTATTGCATTGCTTTTCCTCCTGTTTTCGCGTATCTCCCAAACCATTAGGTCAGGCTGCGCCCCAGTTCATAGGCCAGCTGGGGATAGCGGGAATGGGCCGTCATGGACGGCGTGCCGCAGCCCTTCCCTAAAACCATACCCTGGTCGTCCATCTGAAGATACCGCACCAGCGTCCGGTAATGGGCCTCCAGCGCCTCGAACGTCCAGCTGTCCGCATTCCATGCGGCGGCGAGCAGAGCGGATTTCATGTGCTTGCGGGTGATGCTGCTGTTGATGGCGCAGAACCGGTCCACCAACATCTTCAGCTGGGCGGACATACCGTAATAGTACAGCGGCGTGACGAATACCATCATATCCGCGTCCAGGATCTGCCCGCGGAACTTTTCCATATCGTCCTTTTGTACGCATGGACCTTCGTATCCGCAACGGACGCAGCCGGTACAGGGATGCAGGTCGGCATGGGCGGCGTCGATAATCTCCGCCGTATGACCGGCTTCTTTGGCGCCCCGGATGAATTCCTCCGCCAGCAGGTTGGAGGAAGCGTGCCTGTTGGGGCTGCCTTCTAATACGACGATCTTCATTGTACAGCCTCCCGCATCACAGGGATGCCACCCACTGCCGGAGGGAGGCTTCCGAAGGGTTCCCGTTTAAAAGCTTCCCGTTGCGGATATGGGCTCCGGGACAGCTGTGGATAAGTCGGCAGCCGTCTGTCCCAGCCCGCTGCTCCGGAGGTGGCGAAAAGCACGATATCCTTGCCGGTAAAATCATAGGCTTCCAAAAAGGTGTTGATGATGGTGGGGGCCGTGTACCACCAGACGGGGAATCCCAGCAGGATAACGTCATGCCCTGCAACAGGGGCGTCGCGGTCCGCAAGGGCCGGACGGGAGTTTTTGTCGTTCATCTCCACCGAGCTGCGGGATTGTTTGTTGTTCCAGTCCAGATCCGCCGCTGTATAGGGTACGGCGGGTTTGATTTCATACAGATCGGCGCCGGCGGCTTTGGCCAGGCTTTGGGCGGCCCGGGCAGTTGTGCCGCTGGCAGAAAAATAGGCGACTAATACGTTGCTCATGACCATTTCTCCTTTAAATATATTTCACGGTTTCGGAAAGCTCCTTGCGCTGGCTGTGATTCGCCAGAGGGCTGGCGCCCTCCGCTGCATACCCCAAGTCCAACAGCATCAGAACCTCCTCGTTTTCGGGCAAATGCAATTCCTTTGCCGCCGCTTCCGGGTCGAAGAAGTTGATCCAGCAACTCTCCACGCCGGCCGCTTTGGCGGCAAGCAGCATATGAGTGGCTACGATGGTCGCATCTTCTACGCCGGAATCGCGTTTTCCTCCCGGATATACAAAGACGTTTTCCCTATCGAACGCCACGAGCAGTACCGTGCCGGCGCCGTACCGGCAGGGAGTGATCCGGTCGATTTTCTCCAGCCCCTCGTCTGACTGCACCACATAGATTTTCTGCTCCTGCAGATTTTTAGCCGTTGGGGCCAGCCGCCCCGCCTCCAGAATAGCATCCAGCTGCTCTTTTCTGATTTTTCTTCCATCAAATTTCTTGCAGGAATACCGCTTTTTCAGCACTTCCATAAAATCCATAGACGTACCTCCACCTTTCCCTGTCATGTAAACGAGGCGTTTTTTCATATCGGCTGCGCACTCTTCCCATTGAACTCTGCCAGTATTATTTTTATTGCCCTGCTGCCTCCAGGGCAAGGCCGTCAATCCAGTCCGCCAACGTCTCACGGGCAGCTCCCGCACTGAATCGCTCGCCGTCCAGCCAGCTGCCGCTGCCGGCCTGCTCCGCTAAAACTTCGGCGCTGGAACCGATCCCGCTGCCGCCGGAAGTGCAGAACGGGATAATGGTCAGCCCGTCAAAATCATAGCTCTCCGCGAAGGTGCTCAAAATCCGCGGGGCCTGTCCGTGCCAGATCGGGTACCCCAGGTACAGCACGGCATATTCGCTGATCGAAATAGCTTCGCTGCTGATCTCGGGCCGGGCGTCCGGATCGTCCATTTCCAGTGAGGTGCGGCTCTGACTGTCGCTATAATCCAAATCCTCGTCGGTATACGGCTCAGCGGGATAATTTCATAGAGATCGCCGCCCGTAAGCCCGGCGATCTGTTCCGCTATCCCTTTGGTATTACCGGTAGCAGAGAAATACGCCACTAAAGCCTTTCCTCCTTCTGCCGGCGATTCAGCGTCTTGGCTTTCCCCGAGAGAACTCTGTGATTCATCCACGGCCGGGAGGAGGAATTGCCCGCAGATGGGGTATCGGTATCACTGCCCTGTCCGCCGCAAGCCGTCAGGGCAAACAGCATCGTGAGCGCACATAAAAAAGAAATTCCTTTTTTCATTTTGATACCCTCCGTTCTTTTTGATGTTCTTACGGCGAAAAGCTTTGCAGCAGCCTTACCGCAAAGGGCTTCACCAGTTCATAAATGGAATGGCTGATAAAATGGACATGCGCCATCTTCATGGCTTGGATCTGTTTTTCGGTATGGGATGTATACGGATAAACGCCGAACAGAAACGGAAACAGGGCATACAAAAATTCCTGAATATTGTCTGCCGTCATGGAGGGGAAAAACCTTTCCAGGCAGCACGTGACAGCCTGCAGCGCGTTTGCATAGGACTTTTTGAAGTCCGCCAGATTTTCCAGACGGCTGTTGACCTCCATATCGTAAATGTTCATGGACATCAGTTTGAGCATACATCCCCGTTTTTCCAGCGAACGGGCCAGTTTGTCTGCAAATTCCTCCGCAGACAGTTTTCCATACTGCCGGGAAATCCCGTTCAGATCCTCCGTCCATGCCTCGTGTTCCCGCCGGAGCAGGGCCAGGAAGATCTCCTCCTTGCTGTGATAATAGTTGTAAATGGAGGTGCGGGTAAACGAGGTTTTCTCCCCGATATCCCGGATGGTGATATCTCGAAAGCTCTTGGTTTCGTAGAGGGAAGCGCAGGCGTCGATGATCTCTTCTTTTCTGGCGTTGGTCAGTTCTTCGGAGCTTTGGGCATAAGGCTGCCTCCTTCCTTCAGGGCACGGCTTTTTATGCCAGACTCTCCTTCAAAATATCCACAATCTCATCATGATCCAGTACCTTGTACCCGCCGTTCATGATGAGAGTCCCGCCGGCGATGCTTCGATCATCTCCGGCGTGCGCCCAGCTCGGAGATATTCATTACCAGCCCAAGTTCCTTCATCCAGCTTTCCATGGCGGCAAGCCCCTCTTTCGCTATCTGCTCATCGGATTTTCCTGCGATGTTCACATCCCACACATGGACAGCGAAGCGTTTGAATTTCTGTACGCCGAAGGGCAGGATATGCCGGTAGTATGGCAGCGAGACAGCAGCCAGGGTCATGCCGTGGGTGGCGTTGGTGTAGGCGCCGACCGACTGCCCCAGCATATGCACCATCCAATCGGTGGATTTTCCACGGGAAACCAGGGTGTTCAACGCCCAGGTGGCCGCCCACATGAGATTGCTGCGGGCTTCATAGTTCTGTGGATCCTTATTGGCGATGCGGCCGGCATGGATGACCGAGCGCATCAGCCCTCGCTGATGTAGTCGCTCACATTGTCGTCCTCGCCGGAAAAATACTGCTCGCAGATGTGGTTGAAAATGTCATAGATGCCCGCCGCCATCTGGTAATGAGGCAGAGTCAGGGTATATTGCGGGTTCAGGATAGAGAACCGCGGCATAATTTTTTCGTCGGCAAACACATGGCCGATCTTCTGATGGGTATGGGGATTGGTGATCACCGCGCCGGCGTTCATCTCGGAGCCGGTGCCCACCATGGTCAGCACACAGCCCACCGGCAGGGTCTCGCAGGCCGGTTCCTCAAAACGGGTGTAATACTTCTCCCAGGGATCCTCGTCGCAGTTCACCGAAACGGATACCGCCTTGGCGTAATCGCACACCGAGCCGCCGCCGACCGCCAGCAGCAGATCGGCTTTATGCTCCGGGCAGTCTCCACGCCCCATAGAGCTTATCCACCGTGGGGTTGGGCATGACGCCGGAAATCTCAGCCACATTTTTGCCGTTGTCCTTCAAAATTTTGATAACCTCGTCATAAATCCCGTTTTTCTTGATAGAACCGCCGCCATAGATCAGCACGACGTTTTTGCCGTACTTCGGCAGTTCGGTGTTGAGGCCGTTCAGTGCGTCCTCGCCGAAATACAGCTTGGTCGGGTTACAATACGTAAAATTGCCAAACATGAAAATATTCTCCTTTTGAGTGGTTTTTCTAAGCCGTTTTCTTTATTCTGACACAGTGTTATTGCTTGTAGTATACCGCTATTCTGACGCCATGTCAATATCCATCCGCTTCTTCACGATCTGTCAATTCCCGCCAAGCCCTGTCGCTGTCCATGACCAACGAGGATATATTGCTTCCTTGCCGTACAACACCGGCGACGTCCATATAGACTTTGTAAACAAATAATCCTGCTGTGACTGAAATGTCCTAAGATTTTGCCCCCGACCGACAGCCAATTGTTCGTATAGGTGCGACGCTGCATATGGAAATGGACAAAGAAACGCCCTGCAAGAGCCCAATCTCTTGCAGGGTAAAATTTTAAGAATTCATAAACCGAAATCCTTTTCTGTTTGAGGTGACGGAACGACAAAAGCAATAACACAAATTCAAATCGGAACAACGTGTATCCTGTTTCCATGTTCCCCTATCAAGCGGACTAAATCTTCTGCTTTCAGCCACACCGTTGCGGTGTTATCGTTCGGGTGAACGCCGATCAGTCCAGACTCTTCGAAAAAATCTCTATCGAGAAAAACGGTGACTTTTCTTTCCTCATCGTTTAGTACGCCAAGCGGCGTTACTGAACCAGCAGTCAGTCCTAACAGCTTCATCAAATCCTCTTCGGAAGCAAAACTTAAAGGGCGGGTTTGATTTGCTTTCCGAAATTCCTTCAAGCTACTCGTTTATCTCCTTTCACCGTAATCAGATAGTAGTTCCGTTTTTGTCATCACGGACAAAAAGGTTTTTAGCGTCGGCTGCCGGGTATGGGATCTCAATTTCGGCCAGCTCCGCCATGTTATAGACTGCTTTGTGCTCGGTGATTTCATGCCATATATTCTTTTCCTTCAGGAAGCTGTAAATTTCCTTCTTATTCATGTTTTTAAATCCTCGCTTTTAATCGAACTGCGTTTTCCAGTTTTCGTTGTAATATGCGTCAAAGCACATCTGGATTTGTTCTGCTGTGGTTTTTTCCGTTGCAAGATTATCCGGCAGCTTTTCCCGGCCGAAATATCCGGTTTCCGTTGTTTCGACATTTTCAACGAAAGAGCCGCCGGTTTTTCTGCATAAAACAAATAGTTTGATAACGCCGTAAGCATAATTTCGCACATTGTGCAGCCGCCAGTCCTGAACGGCAATCAGTTTATCGGCTGTCACATCCAAGCCGGTTTCTTCCTTGACTTCCTTTATCACATTGGAAGCCACCGACTGATCCACATCGCACCAGCCGCCGGGGAGCGACCATGTGCCGTTCTTCTCATGTACGAGCAGAATTTTTCCGCCCTGAAAAATCGCCGCCCTCGTATCGATTTTTGGTGTTTGATAACCGCTTTCATTACAAAACAGGTCTTTCACCGTATCGACAGGAATGTCGGCTCGTTCCACAACCATTTCAGCCGCAATGTGCCGCAGTTGTTCATACCGTTCTCTGTCATAGGAGTCATGCCCATATGTCAACCCTGCCTGCGCAATGCTCTGTATTTTGACTGCCCATTCCAGTATTTTATCGTTCATAGCTCTCCTCTGTAAATCGCAGGACCGGCGCCTGTTGATTTTTATGCTCGCCGATCAGTTTCTCCATCCAAATCATATTGTACCATCGGCCGAATTTATATCCGCACTTTTGAAATTTACCCACCTTGGTATAGCCGAGATGCGCATGAAAATCAGCGCTGTTTGTGGTTAGATATTCGTCTTCGGTTTCGGGATAGGCGATACAGGCGTACAGGTTCAAAATTCCCATTTTGCGCAGTTTTTCTTCCAAAGCCTCATAGAGCCGCCGCCCCATACCGTGTTTTCTCGTATCTTTGTCCAGATAAACCGTTACCTCGCACGACCAATCGTAAGCGGCCCTGCCGACAAACGCCCCCGCATACGCATAGCCCTGAATTACGCCGTCCTGTTCTATTACAATATACGGATAGCGTCGCATCGTCTGTTCCATGCGCTGCCGGAACTCGGTAAGAGACGGGATGTCATATTCAAATGTAATGGCGGTATTTTTTACATAGTAACCATAGATCTCCACAAGCCGTTCTGCATCGGTTATTTCTGCATTCCGAATGTTTATCATACTCTTGCCTCATTTCCTTGCTTTCAATTCGGCAGCTGCCGCATAGTGCCGAATGTTAAATTCCATGGGTGCTATTTGCTCAAGGAGCTTTTTGTGTTCCTGTTCCCACGCTAGGATTTCTGCACTGGTAAGGGAAGCGCCGGTACCCCGGCGCGCTTTCATTCGCCCATTCCAGCTGCCACGGGGGAACGGCACTTGCAGCGAATATTCATCGTGGTACACGAGGTCAAATTTTTCTGTATGGCAAGCCGGTATTTCGATAGGAGGTATGGGTTCTCCTGCTCCGCTCCAGCTTGGATTATACTTCAGCACAAGCCTTTCACTGGCTCCCGCAATCTCATCTTCAAAAGGCAGCCATGCCATACACAATACCAAAAGGCTCCCGTTGGACTTTAACATCCGAAACAGCTTCGGCATAATTTGCGCATGGTCAAAATGCCAGAAGCGTTGACAGGCCGTAATAACGTCAAAGGATTCATCGGGAAAGGCAAGCTTTTCTGCCGGAACGGCATAATACTCGATTTTCATCCTTCGGAAAGGGCGGCTTGCGCAATCTGATTTTCGGAAATATCCGCTGCCGTTTTGATAAAAGAAATCGTACATCTCCGCCGGCAGCAGGAGAACAGAAAATCATGTTCCCCAACTTTGTCATAAATGACTTTGAACATGGGTCGGCAGAGATTTGTGTAGATTATATCGCCCACATGGAGTTTCAGCGATTCGTTGCAGTCAATCGTAACGGCTTGGGATAGAAATTTATGGAGACGGCCTATTCGGCAAAAAACGCTACCTGCCGCCTTCAACGTCAATCACGGAAATCGTCTGTCCTTCCGCTATGTCCATGCTTTTCCCGCTACAGGCAGGAATCAAATATTCCCTCATTCCTCCAAATCCTTCCGCATGATATAATCTGTCTGCTCGTCATCGCCCATCACAAACGAATGCGTCCCGATCTGGTAAAAGCCATTCCGTTTGTAAAAGCGGAGCGCCTTTTCGTTTTTCTCCCAAACGCCGAGCCAGACATATTTTTTCTTCCGCCGTATAGCTGTGCTGACAGCCTTCTCCATCAGACAGCGCCCTAAGCCCTCCCCTTGAAATTCTTTGGACACATAGATTCTCTCGATTTCCAGCGACTGTTCATCATGGATATCCGTCTGGGCTGGGGCTTCATTCAGCTTCAGGTATCCAGCCAGCTTCCCACCCCGGTACAGAAAATAAAATACGGAGTTTTCGTCTGACAGCTCCGCCCTGATTTTTTCCGCCGCAAAGGCTTTGTCCAAATAGACGGCCATATTTTCCGGCGTATTCATATCGGCAAAGGTTTCAAAAAACAATCGCCGGGAAAATGCCTGGAGAATCTCCAAGTCTTCAAGCGTGCATTCTCTAAAACTTACAGCCATTTTATGTACTCCTTATTTCCCTCCGCTTATACTAATCCAAGCTTTCCCTATAAAGCCGCTTGCCAAATTCGTATGCCTCCTGCAGATGGGAAGTTTTCTCGATTCGAGGCTTTCCGTTGGTGTCGCCGCACCCGCCGGCCAGAAGCATCCCCTTGTCATGAAATCCGATGTAATGCACCAATGCGAACTGATAATAGGAAACCGCCTGCTCAAACGTCCAGAAGAAATCATCCGCCGACGTCATCAAAAGCGCGCAGTCCTTCACCGGATACTTCTCATATCTCCCAAACGGAGGGTTGGGATCTTCCTCCGCAATACAGTAAAACCGTTCGATAAATGCTTTGATTCTGGACGAGAGTGTCCAGAAATACAGTGGAGAAGCAAATACGATGCAATCCGCCGCCTTGATTTTCGGTACCAGCTCGTTAAAGGCGTCCTTTTGAATGCAGGGTTTCCCGTAGCGGCAGGCATTGCAGCCAAGGCACCCTTTTACTTCATTCTTTATCAGGGAAATCACCTCTACTTGATGCCCCGCTTCTTCGGCCCCCCGAACAAAATGCTTTACCAGCTGAGCCGTATTGCCGTTTGCCCTTCCGCCTCCCTGTACGGCTAAAATCTTTTTCTGTTCCATCCTTCCATCCTCCTCATCTTCATATTCCAATCCGTCTCCCCTGCACCAGCGTATGGCGGTCTCCCGGTAGGCTTTCGTAAGATAATCGTACCGCTGCTGTTCAATGCCAACGGATCCCGTTTTTGAACCGGCGGAATGCTCCCCTGCCGCGGATCGCTCCAGCAAGCTCATCCCGTGCCTTTCCGGAAGGCAGTTCTTCCACAAAGGATTCCATGATGCCGTATTCATGGATTTCATATTTGGTTGGGAAAGGATAAAAGCGTTCCGGCTCTACGTTCAGCAAAGCTCCCAGCTCATTGTTTCTCATACCGGTAATATCCGGATCATCCAAAAAGACGGGTTTCCTTGTCTGCCGATCCCCAAAGGCGGTATAGGCTTCATCCGCCATTTCAATCACTTCGATTACCTGTTTCAGCCTGATTTTCATATAGACTCTCCCTATTTCCGGAATATACGGATCAACCGGCGTGTATTTTCTGCTATTTCAGAATCCCTCCTGAATCGGTCCTTCCATTTTTCTTCCTCAGTACGCTTATCCTGCCAGCCAAGTTCCGCAAAAACCGCTTCTATACTTTTAAAATGTTTCTTCTGTTCCTCTTCCGAAAGCTTTTTCACTGCCTCGGATTCCTCGATTGCCTCCTGCAGCTCCTGTCGTTCCGCTTCCACTTCTTCGTCCATAAATCCGCAAAAAGGCATTTCGTAAATCACGGCCGCAGCCAGACGGGAAAGACCAATTTCTTCGGCATTTTCCATGTTCAGCTCATAGCCTAAAACTTCTTTCCAAGGGAAAACTCAAAGGCATATCCGTCCGGCAGAGAAAGGTTTTGCCTCTCTTTTTTAAAGCTCCTCCAAAGATAGTTCGTCAAGGTCTCCAATCTGGTGGAGCCTATCAAAGCGGATCGCCTTCATCTCCTTGGCGATATACAGGAACGTCCAGTGTTTTCTTGCAGAAAATTCCCTTTTCAACAAAGGGGCAGTTGAAGGAGATACCGGCAGCACATATGACGGCGGAAGAAAGGAAACACTCTGCACGTCTGAAATGAGAAGTGTTTCTCCGTCTGCAAAGCGCAAAAGCTTTTCTACCGCATCTACAAAAGCCCCACCCTTGTCCCATACATACACCGACGTTTCATAAAAAGCCGGCAGTGCTTTCGGATCAAGGGGCTGAAGCCAGTCTGGACGGGGATCCGTCTGGGTATTCCGGCCCAGCAGGAAATCAGTGGACACTCGATAATAATCCGTCATCCGCTCCAATCCTTACTTTAGGATCATCCATTTGCCGGCTTTATCACTTCCGGTTCGGGAAATAACCTTCAGAGCTTTGAGGCGCTTGAGCGCACATTCTACCATGGATTTTGAAACTCCAATTTTTCCCGCCAGTTCAACTGCTGTGCTTGTAGGACTTTCTTTCAGCTGCTTTAAAATTGCTGTTTCATTTTTATTCAGACTATCAAATACACCTTCATTTGCATCTTTATTTGACGCTGTAATCTCAAAATCCGGATGAATATAAATTGTCGTTGAGAAATAGGTACATCATCGGTCTCAAACAAAGGCTCCGGAGAACCGTTATAGCGTAAGGCGTTGCGGATTTTGCGGAATCCGGTATTGCGTTCTTCTGTCAGGTGCATTTCTTTCAGGAACTCATCAATCCGGCGATTTCGGTACCGCCTGCTGTATGCCCTGTATTCCCACAGCCCTTTCTGACTGATAGAGAAGTCCGCGCTGAGATGACTAACAATAATGATACGGTTCGGCTCCAGATTAAAAAACATTAGACCTACATTTTTTTGGCTTTACATATTCGGGCAGTGTGCTGACAATGTTCATGCTCTTACACAAATCCAGAAAATCCATATGGCCGGATTCTTATAGTCGGATTTTTATATTAGTTGGAACTGCCATTTGTCACAGCCTCCTCATCCCTCTTCTTTATTTATCGTCCGCTTTTTATCCGCGCACCTGCAGGCCTGTCCGCATCTTCGGGAATAATCCAGGTGCTCCCAGCTTTCTGGGCACCTTTAATTCGGCCGCCCTCACACAGCTCGGCTACCCATCTTGGAGAACAATTCCACTTTTCCCCAACCTGAGTTGTAGACAGATATCTCATTACAGAATGCCCCCTTCCGATTCTATATTATATTTACAATTCTGAAGAATATCAACATTGATTTATGTTCCGCCTCTCGGAGGCTGGTTCACCAGCAACTGAACTGCTGTGCCATAGGCAGTTCTGCTTCAGCGTGATATGGTATAAAAGAGGGGTGAAAAAATGACTAAGGAAACGTTGATTGATGGATTTTAGGTGAGATGTCTTCTATGATCTTCGCAAGACTGCGAAAAGAGAATCCAAAAGTCAAAGAGCGTCAGGGAAGAATTGAGGCAAGGAGGAAAGGTCTCAAAGAAAAAGCTGATACTCTGGATACGGATTTGTGAAGCCAGATTGATGAACTCGTAGGTGCTGTAGATTTGCTGGACGGGGAGGAAATCAAAGCTGCATATTTGCACGGCATAGCAGATTTCGCCAAGGTAATGGCAAGGCAGAATTATACGGATCGAGCTAATAAATCGCAACATTGAAAATGAAGAATTTATTGACAGCTACAGAATATCCGTAACCGAGCCACAGATTTTTTGTTTAATGAAAGCCTTGCATGCCGAGTCGGGATCGTGAATTTACATAGGCTGTTAGATGCTGATATTTATCAGGAGTCAAAGCGAACTATTCCAGACAGATGCTGAATACTTAATGAAGTGTCTATTGGTAAGAACACCCAAGGGATTAAATGAAATAATTTTCAAAGGTTCCATACCGGAGCTTTATGCCGAAAAAAGAAAATCAACATGCCTGCATCAAATAACACGAAAAGACAAAGCGTATAGCTTTTCATATATACGCTTCGTGTCTCCCATAAAAGGCCTGCTGATTTTCCTTTTGATAAACGAATTTTAAATACTTTCTTCGCTATGCTTTTTTATGGATTGTTTTGACCCCAAATACAAAATAAATGATATGGCAGACCCAGATGATGGCGAGGATGACGCTGGGAACCACCACGTTCGCCCGCATCATCATGAAAAAGCCAAAGCCCATCAGCAGCGTTACCGGGATGATGACGCCCACCTTAGTCTGCACCGTCATGCCCTTTTTCTTCACAAAAGACTCCAGATGTTTTTTGTAAAGCTTAGTGCTCACAAACCAGTCGTGGAGTTTTTGGGACGAATTGGCAAAGCAAAACACCGTCACCAGGAAAAAGGGCACTGTAGGCAGGATGGGCAGCGCCACGCCGACGCAGCCCAGTCCCAGGCAGAGGAATCCCAAAATCAAAAATATCAGCCGTTTCAGTTTCATAGGTTCACCTTCTATCTTTTTTTATTTCTTCCCGACAATCAGGCAGAACCGCGAAGCATCAGCATTTGGCCTCTTTAGGGCTCATAAACATTCCTTTTGTTGTATCGATCAGTTCCACCTGTTCATATCCCTGCTCCTTCAACCGCTCCACAAACATTTGCATATTCCCATACCGTGTAGGAGACATCAGGTCGTGAATGGCAAAAACATCGCCTTTTTCAAGACGCGCAGGGTTTCCATCAGCAGGGCCTGCTTGTCTGCACGAGCGATATTGTGGTACACATAATTGCTTGTTACCGCGTCGAAGCTTTCGTCGGGGAAATCTAGCAGCACCGCGTTTCCGGACAAAAAACATGTGTTTTTAACTTCCTCCGCTGCGGCGTTGCTCTCACACAGACTTTTGTTGAAGGAAGCGTATTCCTTTCCCCAGCGGTCGATCCCGACCATTTCCCCCTGCGGGTTGCCTTTCGCACATGCGATGGTCAAAGCGCCGCTGCCGCAGCCAACGTCCAGCCCTCTTCCTTTGTCCGGCAGGCGGATATACTTTGCCGTCCCTTCCACAATCTGTTTGGACAGCCTTCGTTTCCCGCTATAGGAAAAGGATCGGTAAGCGCAGACACACCATGCGGCACAGCCGCCGCAAATCAAAAAGGCGATTCCCAACAGGACGCCCAGCACAAGGCGGAACACGCCCTGCACACCAATCCCGCATACGCCAAACAGCAGAAAGCAGGTAAGAAGAACCGCCGAAATAATCAGCATAATCAACATCATCCCTTTTGGGACCCAATTTTTATAATCCGGTTTCATATGCTTTTCCTTTCTTTAACTCATTCTTCCATGCTCAACCGAATAGACAGTATCTGCAATTCGCATGGTGGACTGGCGGTGGGAAACCAGCACCACCGTCTTGCCCTCCCGTTCTTCGTGGAGAGATTTTAAGATGACGGCCTCGTTTAAGCTATCCAGATTGCTGGTGGGTTCGTCCAGCAATAGGAGGGGCGCGTCGTGCAGGAAAGCTCTTGCCAGTCCCAGCCGCTGCCGCTCCCCGCCGGATAGAGTGTTGCCCAACTCACCCACCGGGGTATCATAGCCCCGTGGCAGCGTCATAATGAAGTCATGCACCGAGGCCTTTTTGCAGGCCGCCTCAATTTCTTCGTCTGTAGCCTCCAGTTTAGCGATCCGCAGATTGTTTTTAATGCTGTCATGGAAAAGGTGGGTTTCCTGGGTAACAAAGCCCTCCATCTCCCGCAGATTTGCAGTGTTGATTTGGTTGATGGGCGTATCCGAAATCTTTACCTTCCCCTGCTGAACATTCCAGAACCGCATGAGAAGTTTTAATAAGGTGGATTTACCGCTGCCGCTGCGCCCCACAATGCCGACCACGCTGTGTTTCGGAATTTCCACCGACACATTGGAGAGGATGGTTTCCTCTCCGTAGGCAAAGGTGACGTGCTCCGCCGCAGCGCCGGTAAAAGCAATCTCCGGCCTGCCGGTAACTTCCTCCACCACAGGCATTTCCTCCAGGATATCCATCACCCGATTGCCGCCGCAAAGGTGTTCTGTAAGGTACTTCCCAGCGCCGCCAGCGCGATGGCCGGGCCGAAGGAGGAAAAGAGGGCGATGGTGGGAATGAGTACCCCGTCAAAGCCTACGGCGCCGCTTTGGTAGAGCAGCGCGGAGGCAAACAGCATCACAAGGTCAAAGACCAGTACCACCGTATTGGTCACTGCCGAATTGCGGCCGGCCGTGCGTTTCATGCGTTCCTCGTCCTTTGCCAGTACATCGGTTTTTTCATTCATCTGTACCAGACGCTTCCTGCCCTGCCCGTATTGCAGGGTTTCGGACAGGCCACGCAGGCTGTCCAGCACAAAGCCGGAAAGCTCCCCGGATCCCCTGCGGAACCTCATCCGTCGCCCCCGCTGAGCTTGGAGATTCCCAAAGGAATAACAATCCCCACGATGAGATACGCAGCCAGCGCAATGAGCCCCAGCAACCAGTGGAAATAACCGATGAACAGGCACATCACAATGGTGAACAGGAAGGCAATGGCTGCCGGAGAGATGGTATGGGCGTAGAACACTTCCAACAGTTCAATGTCGGAGGTAATCACGGAGATTAAATCTCCCTTGTCCCGGCCTTCCAGCTTGGCTGGGCAGAGCCGCCGCAGCGCCCGGAATACCCTGTCCCGCAGAAGCGCCAGCAGCTTGAAGGCGATGAAATGGTTGCAGGCCTGTTCCGCATACCGCAAAAAGCCCCGCACGACGCAAAGGCCACTACACAGGCAAACAGGGCAGTCAGGGTGAAGGGGGTATCAAAGTGCAAAGCCTCCAGTACTGCATACCCGCCGAAGATAGTGATAAAGGCGGCGCACAGGTGCCCTACAAGGCCCATGAGAATAGCCAGAAGCATAAAACCGGTTAAAGGCTTTACTAACCTAATCAGCCGGGCCATGACCTGAAATCCGCTTCTTTTTTTCATCTGGCGTCACCTTCCTTTCCGTAATTTTCCAGAGATTGCTGTGCATTCCACAGGCGTTCATACAACCCGTGATTTTGCAGCAGTTCCGTATGGCTGCCGCTTTCCGCAATGCGGCCGTTTTCCAGCACATAGATGTTGTCCGACTGTATCACGTTTGCCAGCCGGTGAGAAATAAGAAGCACCGTTTTGTGCTTGGCCAGCTTATGTATCGCGGCCATGATGTTGTTTTCGCTCTCAATATCAATATTGGAGGTGGCCTCGTCAAAGATATATATTGGGCTGTCGTGTAAGAGCGCTCTTGCCAGAGCAAGCCGCTGGCATTGACCGCCGGACAGGTTCGACGCCTTTTCCAGCAATGGGGTGTCCAGCCCTTTCTCGGATTTCAGAAACGCGGCTAAATTCACCCGTTCCAGCACCGCCCACAGCTCATCCTCGGATGCGGACGGCTTGCCCATGAGCAGGTTGTCCCGCACCGTGCCCTTGAATAGATAGCTCTGATGGCCGATATAGGTGATATTTTGCAGCAGGGAGTTTTCATTGATGTCCTTCAGTTCCACGCCGCCGATAGCGGCCGAACCGGTATAGCCCTTGTTCCGCCCCATGAGGATGGCGGCGATGGTGGATTTCCCACATCCGCTTTCCCCAACCAGGGCGGTAAAGCTGTCCTGGTTGAACTGCAAATCCACGCCGTGTAAAATCTCCCTTCCGCCCTCGTATGAAAACCGCAGATTGGAACATACCGCATCGTGCCGCATCGGGAAGCTCTCGGAAACCTTCTGTTTGTGTTCCGGCAGGTCCAGCAGGCGGAAGATCTTATCGCTGGCAGCCATGCCGTTCATGGCGATGTGGAAAAAGCTGCCCAGCTGCCGCATGGGGAGGAAAAAGTCTGCCGCCAGCAGGATAATCAGCAGACAGCCGGCCAGCGAGACATGGTTATTTACATACTGCGTCACCGCCATAATCACCCCCAGCGCCGCACCGCCGTAGGCAATCAAATCCATAACCGTGATGGAGTTGAGCTGCATGGTCAGCACCTTCATGGTGATTTTGCGAAACTTCTCGCTTCCACATTCATCTCTTTGTTTTTGAATTCGTCCGCCTGGTAGATTTTGAGGGTGGTTAAGCCCTGAAGATTTTCAAGGAAGGTATCTCCCAGCGCCGTATACTGCCCCCAGTATTTGGAGAGCAGCTTTTTTGCCCAGGTCTGCACCGCAGCAATTGCGATAGGAATCAGCGGCACGCAGACCAGCAGCACAATGGCCGCCGGAATGTTGATAAAGCAGAGCACCATAAACAGGGTCAGCGGCGCCAGCATGGCATAAAAGAATTGCGGCAGATAAGCGCCGAAATAGGTTTCCAGCTGGTCTACACCTTCCACCGCCACCTGTACGACTTCGGAGGTTTTCACCTGTTCGTTGTAGGAAGCGCCCAATCGCAGCAGCTTTTCATAGATTTTCTCCCGCAGGGTTTTCTTGACCGCTTTGGAGGAGAGGTATCCCATCCGGTTGGCCCCGGTGGTACACAGGAACCGGATGAGGAGCGCCAGCGCCACCACAGCCGCCGTCGTCCACAGGGAGGCGGGGCTGGTGCTTCCGTAGTAAAGCCCGGCAAACAGGTTTGTGATGCTGAACATCATAGAAATGTTCGCCGCCAGGGAACACCACTGCAAAACAACGTTCCCGGCGATGTATTTTTTGCTCTCAGCTACCGTGCCGATGAGCCGTTTATTGATCATCATGGTTTTGTCCGCCTTTTAATAATTTTTTCATCGCTGCCTTGACACCGGAGCACAGCGCTGCGATGGCAGCGGCAAATGCAATAGATGCAAAGCCGTATCACAGGGACTGCATCGCCTCGCTATTCACGACTACTCATCTTCTTTCTTTTTGCCAGCCCCTTAATGGACTGTCCTCGTAGCTTTCCGGGCTGACCGCGTGCTCCATTAGGCTGCGTCCGCCGCGGCTGTTTTTCCGTCTACGCCCAGTTCCTCCAACAGCGTCTGAAAGGTCTGGTGTCGTTCGTAGGTGGCTTTTGCGATTTTCAATCCCGCTTCCGTCAGGCAGAAGGCGCGGTTTTCGTCCCGCATCAGGTAGCCCTCCTGCTCCAGTGCTTTGAGAGAGATGGAGACCGTCGGCTTGGACACCCCCAGCGCCTCCGCAATGTATGTGCCGTGAACTTCTGCCTTTTGGGACAGCAGGTAAATGGTTTTCAGGTAATCTTCCGCTGTGCGTCTGAGCTTCATCGAAGCCGCATCCTCCTTTCTTTCCGCTATACTGGAATCACGAACGGCTTGCCGTCTACGCTGCGGATATCCAGCTCCACGTCGTATACCTCTTTTACCAGTTCGCTTGTGAGGATTTCTTCCGGCAGGCCGTGGGCAATCATCTTTCCGTCCTTCATAGCGACAATTTCATCGCTGTAATACAAAGACTGGTTGATATCGTGGAGCACCATAACAATGGTGATACCGTATTCTCGGTTTATCTGTCGGATGAGCTTTAAGATTTGCAGCTGGTAGCGGATATCCAGATAGGTGGTTGGTTCGTCAAGAAACAGCACCTTGGTATCCTGGGCCAGCGCCATAGCGATCCACACCCGCTGCTTCTGCCCGCCGGACAGTTCGGAAACCGGTTTATCTTTATGCTTGTTAGGTATGGGTGATCTCCATGGCCCGGTGGATTTTTTCTTTATCCTCCCTCGGATCAGGGGACAGCCCCATGGTGTGATAGGGTGTTCTTCCGTATCCCACCAGCTTTTCTACGCTCAAATCCACCGGCGCGGTGTTGTACTGGTGGACGATAGAGACTTCTTTTGCAAAGTCTTTGAGCCGCATCCCGGCAATATCGCCGCCCCGCAGGAGGATTCCCCCCTCGTCCGGGCGGAGATTTTTCGTCATCAGGTTGAAAAGAGTACTCTTTCCGCAGCCGTTGGCGCCAATCAAAGTAGTGATTTTTCCCTCGTGCAGCTCCAGGTCGAGATGTTTCAGCACCTGCTGCTTGCCGTAGGCAAAGGAAAGGTTTTTGACAGTAAACACGTTATTGTCCATAGCTTTGCTTCGACCTCCTAAGCAGCAGGATAAAGAATGGGCCGCCTATCACCGACATGATGATGCCGCGCTGATCTCATAGGGCGCCGCGATGGTACGCCCTAGGGTGTCCGCCAGCAGAAGGGTGAACGCTCCCAGCTGGATGGAATACGGTACCAGCACCTTATGATTGCTCCCCACCAGCAGTCTTGCAATATGGGGGACAATGAGCCCCAGGAAGCTGATGGGGCCGATGACGGCGGTGGAAATGCTCGCCAGCAGCACTGCAATCACCGAAATGACGATACGGCTTCTTGTGACGTTCACGCCCAGAGAACGGGCCGTTTTGTCCTCCAGCGCCAGCAGGTTGCATTGCCCCATCACAAAGACGGAAGCGATCAGACCGATGACCACATAGAGCAGAAGCGTCTGAAAATCATCCCAGGTCTTCATGGTGATGTTGGCGTTGACAATGCTGGCAACGCCGGAATAGTTGCTCCCCGTGCCGGAGTTGAAAGCGCTCATGAGCGGTAAACATGGCGTTGACCGCCACGCCCACGAGGATAATCCGCAGGGGTGAAAGCCCGCCCTTCCAGGAAAGGGAGTATACCAGCAGGAACGCCACCATACCGCCGAGAAACGCGAACAGAGGCGTGAAAAAGTAGAGAGTCGGCACAAAGGCGGTAATGAGCACCGCCGTCAGGCTGGCTCCCGAGCTGACGCCGATGATGCCGGGGTCGGCCAGCGGATTTTCATCACGGCCTGCAAAAGCACACCGGATACGGCGGTTGCCGCGCCGCCGAAGATGGCGATGAGGATGCGGGGAAACCGCAGGTCGTAAATGGTCGCCACGTTTTCGTTGTATTCGATAAAGAGTCCTTTAAACAGTTCCAGGGGCATCACCTTCAGGCTGCCGGTATTGACGGCGACCAGGAACAGCGCCAGCAGCCCCAGGGCGGTGATGGCAAAGGAGAGGATTTTCTTTCGGCTGCTTACCATAAGCAAAATCTCCTTTTGGAAAAACGGCAGGGATTCTCCCGACAGGAAAAGCCCGGCCGTTTTGTGTTTTGTTTCAGGGTTATTCCTCGCCGTAGAGCATCGGCTGAAGCGCTTTCAGCGCCTCCTCATAGCTGAAGTTGGCGCTCATATTAAAAAGGTTGGAATCCAGGTCGTACACCCGGCCCTCCTGCACCGCCTTGAAGTGCTGCCAGATGTCGTTGGTGGAAAATTCCTCCGCAAACATTTTCCTGGCCTCATCCGGAAGGCCGTGGGCCGCCCGGAGGATCACGTCCGGCTCCTTGGTTTTCATATCTTCGGTGTTGGCGAACAGGAATTCCTGCCCGTCCCCGTCGCCGTAGACGTTGGTGCCGCCCGCAAACTTCACAAGGCTGCCCACATAACTGTTGTCGGTTGCAATAATGTAGGAACCGGGCAGGCCCATAAGCACCAGCACCTTGGGGGATTCCTTACCGGCGTTTTTCTCTGCAAATTCCGTCATAAAGGAATCGAATTCCTCCAGCATGACAGCCGCTTCTTCCTCCCGGCCGAATTTTTCTCCCAGTCCTTCAATGGATGCGTACATTCCTTCTACGCTTTTCAGGTTCAGAAACAGAGAACTGACCCCGATGGAGGCGTACATTCCTTCTACGCTTTTCAGGTTCAGAAACAGAGAACTGACCCCGATGGAGGCGTATTTGGGCTGTAAATCGTTTTGCAGGGTTGCCGGCGACAGGATGTAGTCCGGGTCGAGGGATTTGATGATCTCCAGATCCGGGTTCATGGCCATACCCACGGTGGTAACCCCATCGTACCGTTCCGGCAGGTCGCTGGTGGATTGACAGATCCCGACCAAATCTAAATCTAACCGGTTGCAGATCTGCACCACTGCCGGGGAGGTCGCCACCAGGCGAACCTCCCTGCTTTCATTTGTGCTGGTTGTTTCCTCCGGGTGCTGGTTGACGCAGCCGGTAACGCACAGCGCCATCACACCGGCTAAAACAAGGGATAGGATTTTTTTGAGTTTCATTGCCCGCACCTTCCCTTACTTTTTCAGAAAGGGGTTTTTACCCTTTCTGAAAAAGCAGAAATACCACACGCAGCCGCCCGCAATAGCTACGACGATAATGCCGCCGATGACCCACCAAACAACCGGATTGCCGGTGCTGCTGTCCTGCTCTGCTTCGGAAGACGTGCTGCTCACCTTGTTGCCAGAGGCGTCAAATTCTTCCAGGCCAAGGGCTTCGGAGGAACTGTCTTTGCTGGAAGAATCTTCGGAAGGCGCATCACTGCTGGATGGTTTCTCGCTGGCGGACGCTTCCGAAGAGGAAGGGATCGCAGAGTTTGGTACCTGGCTGGAAGAGGGCGCCTGTTCCGATGGGGTCTGGTTGGAGAGAGTCTGCGTCTGCTGGGTGGCTGCTGCCGGCTGCGGGCTATGAAAAACAGAAGGATATTGCAAGGAGGCTTTACTGTGAAACAGCATCGGTTTTGGGCATGGGGCGCTGTGATCTGCATGGTTATGGTACTCATAACAGGCTACAGGCACAAGTAAAGAAAAGAAAGGATGGATTCATATGCGTATTTATTCAAAACTGGCCTGCTTTATCGGCGGCGCGTTGTTCGGTTCCGTGGGGATCAAGCTGCTTTCCAGCAAGGATGCCAAAAAGGCGTATACCCATATAACTGCCGCAGGGCTGCGCATGAAAGATTCGGCGATGAAGACCGTCGCCACAGTGCAGGAAAACGCCGGGGATATCCTGGCCTCCGCCAAGGATATTAATGAAAAGCGGGCTGCAAAAGAAGCGGAGGAAAAAGCCGCGGCTGAGATCGCTGACGAAAACGATGAGGAAAACAAAGAGCCGGAAGAATGAATCATCCGCAGCAAAGGGAGCCGTGACTGCGGCTCCCTTTTTCATGGAGGTTTTTCAATGAATGCAGTAATCATACACGAGAGCCGAGGACGGATGCGGCTGCAATGCAGGCTGAAGCAGAAGGAAATGAGCCTGCGCCAGGCGGATCTGCTGGAAGCGTGGTTCCAAAAGCAGAGCTGGACCAGCCGGGTAACGGTGCATGAACGCACCGGCTGCGTCATCCTGTACTATACCGGAGCAAGGGAGACGGTTTTGCAGGCTGTGCGGCAGTTTTCCTGGAAACAGGCGGAGCAGAGCGTATCCCTGCCGGCGCACAGCAGCCGTATGCTCAACCGCCAGTTCGAGGAAAAGCTGGTGGGCAAAGCGGCGCTGAAACTCGTAAGCACCCTGTTTCTGCCCACACCTTTGAGAATCGCCCGGGTGCTGTGGCACGCCGTCCCTTTTCTGCGCAAAGGCCTGCGCTGCTTGAGGCAGAACAAAATCAAGGTGGAACTGCTGGACGCCGTTTCCATCGGCCTGTCCATTATCCGCCGGGATTTTGCCACGGCCGGTTCGGTCATGTTCCTGCTGGAGCTGGGAGAGCTTCTGGAGGAATGGACCAGGAAAAAATCGATGCAGGATCTGGCGCAGTGTATGTCCTTAAATGTGGACAGGGTATGGCTGAACACACCGGAAGGCGAAGTCCTGACGCCGGTATCCCAAATCCGGCCGGGTGACCGGATCGCAGTCCGCGTCGGCGGCGTTATCCCGGTGGACGGTATGGTGACAGACGGCGAAGCGATGGTCAACCAGGCTTCGTTGACAGGAGAATCCCTGCCGGCAGCCAAACGGCCGGGCAGCCTTGTCTACGCGGGAACCACCATCGCGGAAGGAGCCTGCACGATAGAAGTCCGGCAAACTTCCGGCCAGAGCCGCTACGACCAGATCGTGGCCATGATCGAGCGTTCGGAGCAGATGAAGTCGGCGACGGAAAGCAAGGCTGCCAATCTGGCGGACAAACTGGTGCCATACACCTTTGCGGGCAGTCTGCTCAGCCTTATCCTGACCCGGAACGTTACCCGCGCCTTATCGGTGCTGATGGTGGATTTCTCCTGTGCCTTAAAGCTTGCCATGCCGCTTGCCGTATTGTCTGCCATGCGCGAAGCCGGCCGGGAGCATATCACCGTGAAGGGCGGGAAGTTTCTGGAAACCATCGCCCGGGCGGATACCATTGTGTTTGATAAGACAGGCACCCTCACCCGTGCCTGTCCTAAGGTTGTGCGGATAATCCCTTTCAGCGGGCACAGGGAAACGGAGATGCTGCGGCTGGCGGCCTGCCTGGAGGAGCATTTTCCCCACTCCATGGCTAACGCCGTTGTGGAAGAGGCAAAGCGCCGGGATCTCAAGCACGAGGAACTCCACTCCAAGGTCAATTATCTGGTGGCGCATGGGATTTCCAGCTCTGTCGGGCAGGAGCGTGTGCTCATCGGCAGCGCCCACTTCATTTTTGAGGACGAAGGCTGTACGGTTCCCGCCGGGGAACAGGAACAATTCGACGCCCTGCCTTTAGAATGCTCCCATCTGTACCTGGCAATCGACGGGCAGCTGGCAGCTGTCATCTGCATCGCTGATCCTCAGCGTGAGGAAGCGCAGGACGTTCTTGCCGCCCTGCGCAGGCTCGGGATACAAAAGGCCGTTATGCTGACCGGCGACAGCGGCGCACAGCCGAAGCGGTTGCTTCTCGTATCGGGATCGATGAATTTTGTGCTGAGGTGCTGCCGGAGGATAAGGCAAATTATGTAGCGGCGCTGCGGGCGCAGGGGCATACCGTCATCATGGTGGGAGACGGCATCAACGATTCCCCGGCCTGTCTGAGGCGGACGCTGGGATCGCCGTCAGCGATGGTGCCGCCATCGCGCAGGAGATCGCCGACATCACCATTGCGGCAGAAAGCCTGTGGGAGCTAGCGCGGCTACGGCAGCTTGCCATGGCGTTAAACAATCGCATCCGCAATATTTACCGCTTTGTCCTCGGGTTCAATGGAGGCTGATCGCCCTGGGGGTTGCCGGGCTGCTGCCGCCCTCCGCATCGGCGACCTTGCACAACCTTTCCACGCTGGGGATCAGCCTGCACAGCATGACCTCTCTTCCCTGCAACGGAATAGAAACAACACCGGAAAAATGATCATGATATGCAAAGACGGGGAGCCCCGCATATTCTGCGGCTCCCCGTCTTTGCTTTATGTGCCGGCTGGCAAAAGGACTTGCCTATTTACCTCATCATCATAATTTCCTCTTGACAAAACCTTTGTCAAGATATATTATAACATCGTTACATAACACTGTTATATGGAGGCCGATATGGAAGAAAAGTCATCCGATACCTTAGAAAAAATACAGCAGGCCGCTTTGGAGGAATTTTCCGAAAAGGGCTTCCTTGGCGCTTCTCTGCGGCAGATTGTCAAAAATGCTGGCGTGACCACCGGGGCGTTCTACGGCTATTTTTCCAGCAAGGAGGCGTTGTTCGCCTCTCTAGTAGAGCCCCACGCCGCCGCCCTGATGGGCCGGTTCATGGAAGCCCAGACAGGCTTTGCCGAGCTGCCGGAGCAGGAGCAGCCGGCGCACATGGGCGAAGCCTCCGGTGATTATGTGGACTGGATGGTGGACTACATCTGCGAGCACCGGGAGCCGGTCAACCTGCTGCTCTGCCGGGCGGAGGGAACCTCCTACGAGCATTTTGTCCACAATATGGTGGAGGTAGAGGTGGAATATACCCTGAAATACATGGAGGTGCTGCGCCGGCTGGGCAAGGATATCCCACAGCTGGATCAATCCCTCTGCCATATCATCGCCAGCGGCATGTTCAACGGACTGTTTGAAATTGTGATCCACGATATGCCCCGGGAGCAGGCGCACCGGGACGTGACACAGTTCCGCACTTTCTATACAGCCGGATGGTTGAATTGATGGGACAATAGTCCCGTCTTTTTTGTGCATTAGTTAGCCATAACTAACTTTTTTTAATAAGGAGGTTGTTTTTGTGGAAAAACAAAAAAGGAATGATGTGGCGGCTCTGCTCCGTTATGCAGGCGGCCACAAGGGGCTGACCTTTCTGGGCCTGGCCCTGTCTGGGCTTGCCATGCTGCTGAGCATGGCCCCCTACATCTGCATCTGGCTGGCGGCGCGGGATCTGATCGCCGCGGCTCCGGACTGGACGCAGGCAGAGTCTGTCGCGCAGTACGGCTGGCTGGCCTTTGCCTTTGCGGTGGGCGGCATTGTGATCTACTTTCTGGGGTTGATGTGCACCCATCTGGCGGCCTTCCGCACGGCGTCCAACATCCGCAAGCAAGGCGTCGCTCGTGTGATGAAAGCTCCGTTAGGCTATTTTGATGCCAATGCCTCCGGCCTCATCCGGGGACGGCTGGACGCGGCGGCGGCCGATACGGAAACGCTGCTGGCCCACAACTTGGCGGACATCGTCGGCACAGTCATCATGTTCCTTGCGATGCTGGTGCTGATGTTCGTCTTTGATTGGCGGATGGGCGCTGCCTGCCTGCTGGCGGCGGTGATTTCCGTCATCGCCATGTTCTCCATGATGGGCGGCAAAAACGCTGCGCTGATGGCAGAATATCAGGCGGCCCAGGACCGGATGACCAAGGCGGGCACCGAGTATGTCCGCGGCATCCCGGTGGTAAAGATCTTCCAGCAGACGGTCTATTCCTTCAAAGCGTTCAAAGAGGCCATTGAGGATTACAGCAGCAAGGCCGGATACTATCAGGACAAGGTGTGCCGCGTTCCCCAATCCATCAATCTAACGTTCACCGAAGGAGCTTTTGTGTTCCTGGTTCCAGTCGTTTTGTTCCTTGCCCCCGGTGCGCTGGCCGGCGGAGATTTCGCCGGTTCATAACGAATTTTATTTTCTACGCGGTATTCTCCGCTATCATCTCCACGGCGCTGGCCCGCATCATGTTTGCCTCCGCCGGAACGATGCTGGCGCATACCGCTTTGGGGCGCATCGATCAGGTGATGGACGCCCCGTTTTTAAAAGCGCCTGCCCACCCGCAGAAGCCCCGTGACAACAGAGTGGAGTTCAGGGATGTAAGCTTTACCTATGACGGTTCGGACGTCCCCGCCCTCTCCCACATTTCCTTCACAGCGGAGCCGGGGCAGACGGTGCGCTGGTCGGGCCCTCCGGCGGCGGCAAGACCACGGCTGCCAGCCTCATTCCCCGGTTCTGGGACACCACCTCCGGCACGGTGGAAGTCGGCGGCGTGGACGTGAAGCAGATCGATCCCCATGTGCTGATGGATCAGGTAGCCTTTGTATTTCAGAACAGCCGGCTGTTTAAGGCTTCCATTCTGGAAAATGTCCGGGCTTCCCGTCCGGATGCCACAAGGGAGCAGGTGCTGGAGGCGCTGCAAGCCGCCCAGTGCGGGGATATCCTCGAAAAGCTGCCAGACGGCGTGGACACGCAGATCGGCACAGAGGGCACCTACCTTTCCGGCGGCGAGCAGCAGCGTATTGCTTTAGCCCGGGCGATTCTGAAGGACGCGCCTATCGTGGTACTGGACGAGGCCACAGCCTTTGCCGACCCGGAAAACGAGGTCTTAATTCAGAAAGCCTTCGCCGTGCTGACCAAAGGCCGCACCGTCATCATGATCGCCCACCGCCTGTCCACCGTGGTCGGGGCGGATAAGATCATCGTTCTGGAGGAAGGCCGCGTCGCCGAGCAGGGGACGCACAAGGAGCTCACGGCTGCGGGCGGCCTGTATGCCCGGATGTGGGCGGATTACAACCGGGCGGTGCAGTGGAAGCTGACAGGCGGTTCCACCAGCGACAAGGAGGCGGAGTAAATGTTCAGCAAAAAATTCCAGCGGAAATACGCCCTGACCGATCAGGCCTGAAAAACACCAAAAAAGGCGTCTTCTGGACGGTGATCGTCAATCTGGTCGTCATGGTCGCATCGGTGTTTTGTACCTGATGATGTCCGGCTTTATAGGGACTCTGACAGACGAAAATCCGCTGCCCGGCGTCTGGCTTCCCATCGGTCTGACCGTTTTATTTGTCCTTCTGTCCTTTATTACCCATTTGCAGCAGTATAAGGCCACCTACGGGCTGGTGTACGGCGAGGTCAAAACGACCCGCCTGCGTCTGGCAGAGCGGCTCCGCAAACTGCCGCTGGGCTATTTTGGCAAGCGGGATCTGGCCGACCTTACCGAGACACTCATGGGGGACGTCAACCGCATGGAGCACGTCTGGAGCCATGTGCTGGGGTATCTGTACGGCGCGTACATTTCCACGGCGATCATCGCCGTCTGCCTGCTCGTTTACGACTGGCGGCTGGCTATTGCCTGCCTGTGGGGCGTGCCGGTGGCCTTTGGACTGCTGTTCGGCAGCCGGAGAATGGCCGCCCGGGCTTCCGAACGGACGAAAAAAGCGGCTGTCCGGGTTTCCGACGGCATCCAGGAGGCACTGGAGAATGTGCGGGAGATCCGCGCCACCAATCAGGAGGAACGGTATCTGGAAGGACTCAACAGAAAAATTGACGACCATGAAAAGGTCATGATCAAAGGCGAGCTTTCCACCGGCTTGTTTGTCAACGCTGCCAGTGTCATCATGCGCCTGGGCGTGGCGACGACCATTCTTGTGGGCGCAAGCCTGATCCTCTCTGGGCAGATCGATTTTATGCTTTTATTCCTGTTCCTTTTGGTCATCACCCGCATCTACGCTCCCTTCGACCAGAGCCTTGCCCTGATTGCGGAGATGTTCGTCTCCCAGGTATCGGCCGACCGCATGAACGAGATCTACGACACGCCTGCGGCGGAGGGGTCGGAAGCCTTCAAGCCGAACGGCCACGATATCGTATTCGACCATGTGCTTTGCCTATGACAAAAAAGACGTCCTGCAGGACGTCAGCTTTACCGCCAGGGAGGGCGAGATCACGGCGCTGGTCGGCCCCTCCGGCTCCGGCAAGAGCACCTGCGCCCGGCTTGCCGCCAGATTATGGGATGTCACCAGGGGCTCCATCAAGGTGGGCGGCGTGGATATTTCCACCGTGGATCCGGAAGTGCTCCTCAGCGATTACTCGATGGTCTTCCAGGATGTGGTGCTGTTTGATGACACGGTGATGGAAAACATCCGTCTCGGCAAACACGGGGCCGACGACGAGGAAGTGCTTGCCGCCGCCAAAGCCGCCAACTGCGACGAGTTTGTCCGAAGGCTGCCCAAGGGCTACGGCACCCCCATCGGGGAAAACGGAGCCAAGCTCTCCGGCGGGGAACGCCAGCGCATTTCCATCGCCCGGGCGCTCTTAAAGGACGCGCCTATTGTGCTGCTGGATGAAGCCACCGCCAGTTTGGATGTCGAAAACGAAACCAGGGTGCAGGAGGCGCTCTCCCGCCTGCTGGCCGGCAAGACGGTGCTGGTGATCGCCCATCGGATGCGCACCGTGGAGGCAGCGGACAAAATCGTTGTCCTAGCCGACGGCAAAGCGGCGGAACAGGTCCCCAACAGAGCTGATGGAAAAGGGCGGCCTGTTCCGCCGGATGGTGGAGCTGCAGCGGCAAAGCGCCAGCTGGAAGCTGGGATAACTCCCGTATACAGCACAGGCATTGTATATCCAAAAGGATGTTTGAATAAAAACGCAGGTCAGAGGAACAGCCTCTCTCCTGCGTTTTTACTCAAACATCGCCAGATGCCCACCAGTCAGGTTTGTGACAACGTCAGGGTGCTGCATGATGACGCTTAGGACATCCTTGCACGCCTGTGAAAAGATGGAATCGTCCTCCGACAGGATCAACAGTACCCATCCTTTCCATGGGGCTTGGTGAGCAGTTTCAGCATGGCGCCGCATAGTTCCTTTATAATTGCTTTCTCCTGCAGAATAAAATACAGCAGCACGGCATTTCTCTTGTAGATATAAAAATCAAACCCGCCCCGGCTGTCCAAAGCCTGCCTGTTCCTATCGGGATCCACGGGCGGTTGCCCTTTCAAAATGACTGAACTTTTTCGAACCGCCCGCTTCCCATTCTTCATGACATGCGCTTTATTATGTATAATAGATGACATCTCATTTCGAAATGAAGGTCATAACAAATTTGTTCCAGGACTTCTATCCTCCTCGTCTTCATATTCCAATCCGTTGTGCTGTTCGATACCGAAATATCAGATCCCACTTTGGAACCCCCGAAACGCTCCCCGGCCGCGTATTGCTCCGGTAAGCTCATTCCGTGCCTTTCCGGAAAATAATTCTTCCACAAAGGATTCCATGATACTATTTCATGGATTTCATTACTTTTTGCACTATGCACCCTAACGAGGCAGGATATGTATTCCGGCGGATTCTATCCTTTGATCATGAGGCAACAGTCCGGCAGATGGTAGCTGAGCAAACGGATATGAAGATTCCATCGGAGCTGATCCCCAAATGCCCGGTATGCGGCGCTCCTATGGCCATAAATCTGCGCTGCGATATGACCTTTGTGCAGGACGATGGCTGGTATGCGGCTTCCAATCGTTATGATGATTTCATCCGGCGGCATCAAAATCTTCATATTTTATTTTTGGAGTTGGGCGTGGGTACCAACACCCCGGTTATCATCAAAAATCCTTTTTGGAGGATGACTTCCCAGAATCCGAAAGCGGTGAAACCTCGAAAAATGCTTTCAAAATCATACTGCCGAATATTAACGCAAAATATAAAAAGGGCAGTAATTCGGTACTTCCCTCAGAACCGTTGGTAAACAATTCCGATGGTGTACAAACCAGTGCCAGAGGAGAAAAAGTATTGGAATACGCTCGGTTACATGGAGCTGTTACAAGAAATGATATAATCGGATTGCTTGGAGTGAGTTCATCTACTGCTGTCAGAATCCTGAAAAAATTGGTAAAAAGTAATCTGTTAAAGCAGAATGGAAGAGCAAGAAGTACCAGGTATACCATAGTAAAATAGTGAAACTACATGCCGTACAGCCGATGGGAGCAATCCAGTCGGCGGTTGCAGTTATGAGGAATTCGCATGATACAAGCTTTCGGCGCGCAATAAATATAATATCCCCGTCATCATCAAATATCCTTTGGGGCAGATGACAATGAAAAATCCAAAAGCTGTTTATGTCTGCTTCTCTTTTCCGCGGTTAATAAACCGGGGTGTCATCGACCGGATGCCAGCCGCAGGTACAGGTTTTTGTAGCCTCATACCGCGTCACGCTTCCTGTGCCGGTTTGATAGGTGTCATGCTCCTCTCTTGGATATCCATGGCTTGTATAGATGTCTGCATGGGTCTTCCAGGATTCCAGCGCCGTGTAATCCTTTCCTCCTGTAAAAGCCATTCCGCATTCACATGTCACCTTATCAAAGTAGACCTGCTTTTCCACTGTGCCAAAGTCATGCACATGTCCCGTTATGACTTCTTCGCCGCATCCTGAACAGTATTTATACGCCAGGCCCTTGAAGCCGGTCCCCCAGCTGGACATACAGCCATCCGCCGCTTGATGGAGATATAAGTCATTCAGTGTTCGAAAGAACATCGGTTCTTCCCCGTTCGCCCCATGTATGCGGCATTCCGCCCCATATTCCATATGCCCGCTGTTCTCAGGCTTACAGATACCCACGTATGAACATGCGGCGTTTCTCCCCCTTCTGTTCCACTGGACGGATGATCCGTCACATCATTCGGCCGGGAGGTTACGTGGCTGGAAGAATGAGATGTACTGCCCGAGTCTGTAACTGTATCCGTATGGGAGGGATGTTCGGTCTCTTTGGAAGCCGTCGCTGTTTCCGAACTGGCGCCAGGCTCCCTGGTTTGACCCTCTTTTGCTTCAGAATCTGAAGAGGTACTTTCGGCGCCCGAAGCATCTGTTTGTTGTGTTGTTCCTGCACTGCTGTAAATGGCAGTACCGCTATCCACCGGCTCATTTTCTGCTGAAACCGCCGTTTTCTCTGGCGCTTTTCCGGAAAGTTCTTCCGATCCGCCTTTGATTCCCAGCATCACAGCCACAGCTATCCCGATGCAAAAAATCACAGCCAGCACAATTACGATAAAAATGGCCTGCCTTTTATGGCTGCGAATCCAATCCATAATCCTTTTCAATTTCATCCACTGCTTTTTCTGACAATATCCTGCTTATAGAGAGAATATTTTATTTTCTTGTATGAATATTGTAATAAAAAATATAAACCGCGTCAACGCCTGCCGAGCGGCTGTGTTATACATCTGCTTGCTTTTTATAATATAAGGTGTTAAACTCTGTATTAAGATGAGAGTTTTAGGAGGGACGCTTATGAAGGAAGGCCTCATTCCCATCGGGAAGATGGCTGCCATGAACCGGGTCTCCGTGCCCACTCTTCGGCTTTATGACGAAAAAGAGCTGCTCAAGCCCCGGTATATCGATCCGGAGACCGGCTACCGTTATTATGACATCAATCAAAACGCCCGGCTGGAGATGATCGCCTACATGAAAGAGCTGGGCATGAGCCTGGCCCAGATCACCCAGGTACTGCAGAAAGAAGACATCTCCCTGATTGAGGAGCTGCTCTCCCAGAAGAATGAACAGATCCACCAGCAGATGCGCCAGCTCAAAGCCCAGCATGACGCCGTGGAACGGGCGATCCTATCCATCGAGCGGTACCGGAAATCCCCGTCTACAGGTACCTTCTCCCTAGAATACATTGACCGACGCTTTGCCTGGGGGATCCCCTGCTCCTACAACTTTTATCAGGACGACGTCCACAGCTATGAGAAAGTGCTGCGGGAGCTGCGCCTGAAGCTGGAAAGCGAGGGATTCCCGCAAATCCATTCTTACAACATCGGCACCTCCATTCTCCGGGAAAATTTCCTGGACGGCTGTTTTGTAGCAGACCGTATCTTTATTTTCACCGGCGATTGGAATGAAGGGGAACCGCCCAGCCTGCAGGTGGTGGAAAGCGGCATGTATGCCTGTATCTATTTGGATAACTACGACAACGAAGTGCGCTGCGCTCAGTTGCTGCGGGAACATTGCCAGGAGATGAATTACCATGTATCCGGGGACTATATCTGCGAAGTAATGACCGGCTTCAACGTATTTGATAGCGACCCCCGCCGTATGTTCCTGCGGCTGCAGGTACCGGTAACCTTCCGAAAATAAAAAATTTGCTAAAAGTTTCACAACTTCTCTTGACTCTCCTTCCGCATGAGGGTTTAGACTAACAATTAGAATAGGAAAAGGCGGGTTGATGTTCTTTTCCTATCAGGAAAACGTCAAATTACTCAAAGGAGGCAGCAAATCATGAAAAAATCAAGGTTGTCCAGTACGGATGCGGGAAAATGGCAAAGTATACCCTGCGTTATCTGTATGAGCACGGCGCGCAGATCGTAGGCGCTATCGACGTGAACCCCGAAGTTGTCGGGATGGACGTGGGCGATTATGCGGGCCTGGGGGTGAAAACCGGCATCATCATCTCCAATGATGCGGACAAGGTCCTGGACGAGTGCGATGCTGACGTGGCCATCGTCACCCTGTTCAGCTTTATCGGGGATATTTACGATCACGTGGAGAAATGCGTCTCCCGCGGCGTCAACGTCATCACCACCTGCGAGGAAGCCATCTATCCCTGGACTACTTCTGCCGCCCAGATCAACCGTCTGGATGCGCTGGCCAAGGCGAACAACTGCACCATCACCGGCTCTGGTATGCAGGATATTTTCTGGATCAATATGGTGGCCATGGTAGCCAGCGGCTGCAACAAGCTGACCAAGATTAAAGGCGCTTACAGCTATAACGTGGAGGACTACGGTTTGGCCCTGGCCAAAGCGCACGGCTGCGATTTGACCAAAGAGGAATTTGAGGCGCAGATCGCCCATCCGGCGGAGTTTGAGCCTTCTTATGCCTGGAACGCCAGCGAAGCCCTCTGCAACAAGCTGGGCCTAACCATCAAGAGCATTGATCAGAAGCACGTTCCTATGTGGTGGATCACGATGTATACAGCTCCACCCTGGGCAAGACTATTCCGGCTGGTAACTGCATCGGTATGTCCGCAGTCGTCACCATCGAGACCATGCAGGGCATTACCATTGAAGAGGAAACCATCGGCAAGGTCTATGGCCCGGACGACGGCGATATGTGCGACTGGTGGCTCACCGGCGAGCCCAACACGGAATTCCATGTGGTGAAGCCCGCCACGGTAGAGCATACCTGCGCCACAGTCGTCAACCGTATTCCCAGACTACTGGCGGCTCCGGCCGGCTATGTAACCTGCGACCAGCTAGATCCCCACTGCTACCTCACCTATCCCATGGAATACCATCTGTAATCCCTGCTAGAGACAAACAGCACCCGGGCCGATTTAATCAGCCCGGGTGCTGTCTGCGTTTATACAGGAATCCTGCGTTGTGGTTCAGCAATCGCGGTAAAAAATAATATCCGCCTTTCCCTCTTGTTTTGTCCCTTGATAAATATTGGAGTCGAAGCCCCCAATGCAGAAGCCAGACTGGATATAGAACAGACACGCTCCTAAATTGTTATCCTGCCCCTGCGTATAGATGCCGATATACTTTTCAGCCAGAGCAATCTCCCTGGCTTTATCCAACAGTCGTTTTGCAATGCCTCTTCTGCGATATTCTGCATTGACCTTTAAATCATACATATATTCGAAGAAAGCGTGCTGCATAATAGCAAGACCGATGCAAATATCGCCGTCATAAGCGCCGATAAAAATACTATTTTTACACATAGCGTCATAGTCGTAGCTTTCGTCTGGAAAACACATCAAGGTTTCATGTGAAAATCTTTCGACACCATAGCTTCAGGTTCCATCCGTATCGCTTGGAATCATTCGCCCAAACAAAGAAAACGGCTGATTGGGGATGTTAATATTCTCTTTATGCTTGGCGTCGATTATTTTGATTTCCATCATTTTCTTACCTCTGATACAATATTACAGTTTATTATAACGTGATCCAGCAACTCGATTCAGTACGCAAGCGAATGCGGCTGTTAATATTTACTATACAAGGCAAGAGTCCAGTCAAAATCGCTCTAAACAATGAAGGCCAGAACGCACCCGCAGCCCCGCCTGATAAAATTAAAAACAGCGATGACTTTGGCTGGATCTGCGTGATTGTGCCGGCAGAGCCGACGGCAAGAACCATAAGCCAGGACAAATCAAAACCACGATTGTCCGGAGCGCCGTCACAATGTCCGAATCTGTTTTCCTAATCTCGTACTTGGCCAGGACGGATGTTATGCCGGCGAAAAAGGAAGACAGGATTGCCGCTATCAGCCACATTTGGTCACCCCTTCTATTGTCCCTTAAGAGTCCCACCAAGAAACACACGACATCATGGTATATTTGTCCTTCCCCAACGGTTCTGCTGGCCCTGGCCGTTCCCATTCCCCTGCTGTCCATGGCCGTTGCCGGAAGGCTGGGTTTCGCTGTCGCCATCGCCCGATAGTTCCCATATCCGCTCCCTGATCTCCCGCATGGTCATGGTTTGGATTTGCTCGACCGTAACCGTATCCAGTTCCTGCAGCTCCAAATACGCCCTGTATTTCCCGTAGGAAAGGCCGGTTTCATGCGCCGCTTGTACTTCTTCTGTACGGGCGGCGTAGCAATAGGTGTTGCTCTTTCCGGAAGTACAGGATTGCACCGTAGAAAGAACCTCTTTAGACTGTGTGCTGTCCTCCCCTATGACGGCAATGGTCATGACCTCGCGTCGGAGAGCAGCGACGTAATATTCTCACTCTCAATAATTTGAGTGACCGCATCGGAATATTCTGTAAATCTTATATCCAAAGAATCGAGCAATGCCTGCCCGTCCTCATTATAGCTTTCCAGAGAAACAATACGGTTAAAGCGGTTGACGCCCAGTTCTATCGACGGATTAACGTCTATGCTGATTTCAACCGTCGGCGTAAAATACAGCCAGTAACCGCCGAACAACAGCAAAGCTACACACGCGAAAGCAGAGGCGAGGACTTTATATTTTGCAGTTCCTGCCCTCCGGTAACTCCCGGTTTTTCTGGAAACATACGCTTTCGTTTTGTCTTTTAATCCGCTTTCCGCCCGCACCTGTTCAAAGGCTTCTTTGATCCGTTCATCCATCTTCGTCACCTCCCAGCTTTTTCCGGAGCAGCTGCCTGGAACGGGTCAGGAGCGTATAGACTGTGTTTGCCTTTTTCCCTAAAATCTTTCCGACTTCCGGTGCGGTATATCCTTCATAATAATGGAGATATACGACTTCCCGGTATTTCTGCGGGAGCGATAATACCGCTTCCAGAACCTCTTTATGGTCTTCCCGCATCTCTGTAGGCTGTTCCAAAATTTCATCCAGCGGTACAGTGCGGCGATGAAAAAGGCTTTTGAGCAGATCTTTACAGGCGTTTATGGTAACACGGATGAGCCACGCCTTTTCGTGCTCATCGCTTTCAAACGCAGCGGAACTGAGGGCATATTTCAAAAACACGGTTTGAAATATGTCCTCGGTATCAGCATCATTTTTCAAATGAATCAGGCAAAGCCGCCGAACCATATCGGAATATTGTTCGATTGCCCTGTTTACCTCCTGCTCGCTCCGCATTGTATCCACACCTGCTTATTGATTGCGTCCTCCGCGATATTGCCTTCCTTGCCCTGTCCCCAAATTATCGCAGACGCCATCGTTATCTTCATCGACATAATTTTGTCCACGATTTAGGGAGGAGGCCGTTTCCTGACCCGTTTCCTGACCTGTTGCCTGTCCCACGGCATAGTTGTCGCAGATACCGTCGTTGTCTGCATCAACAAAATTCTGACCACTGCCTTTTTGTAAAGCGCCCGCCGCCCGGCTTACAGTCTGCTCCACGGAGTAATTATCACAGACGCCGTTACCGTCTGCATCGGCAAAATTTCTACCTGTACCGGCTGCAAAGGCGCTGACTGCTCCAACAGACGCCACCATAGACACCGCTAAAATACCAACGACTGCCTTTTTGATTCCCTGTTTCATACATTTTAGCCTCCTTGATTATGGATAGTATATGGGAAGTATTTTCTGCTTCCATCTCTAATACGACCGGCAGGCTAAAATCCGTTCATTTTTTGAAAATAATTTTTCTTCTTTATTATACCAAACAATGCCAACCATTCTCAAGACATTTAGGCGGAGATGCGTCATATGGAAATGGTTCCTTATCCGATAAAAAATTGCAAGAGCCTGCCGCCCATATGGGAAGCAGGCTCTTTTTCTGCGCTTTTATGAAATTGATGGCTAAAAAATGTATATGGAAATAACGGTTACAAACGTCATAAAGAAAGCCGGTGTTGCGAGAGCATCGTTTTACCGGAATTTTAATTCGATCAGCGACGTCATTGATGCACTGGTTGATGGACTATCCGATGATTTGATTGAAAATGTTTTTTCAAACTTATCAGGTACGGATGAGAGAAAGCTGCGGGAATTTTTGTTCAATCACTTTTATCAGTTTTTAAGAAGGAAATGGAGGAGGACCGTTTTGAAAACCTGCCTGTGCTGTTAGCCGGCTTGATACCAAAAAAAGATCATTGGGCATCCGGCTTCCAACT